>ENA-UOWE01002171-UOWE01002171.1-activated-sludge-metagenome-genome-assembly--contig:-NODE-2171-length-22067-cov-3.695212_pt1 | contig 22067 bp, 21 predicted proteins | sample MGYA00249841_ERZ761562 | MGnify/ENA primary metagenome ERZ761562 (study PRJEB28883, sample SAMN05720200) | activated sludge metagenome | isolation source: Anaerobic digester | place: Japan... | reverse complement strand
TCAATTATTCTTTTTTCAACAGGGTAGCTATTTACAAGCTGTTTTCTAATAAAAAAGGGATTTTCTATCTCATCATAAGTTCCTGTCAATTCACATTCCCAAATAATAGTAGTCCCGATATCGCTATTTTTTAAACCGAATTTTACTCTGTGGAGATTATCATAAATCGGATAATTACCGTTTAAAGGCTCATCATTAATAGCGGATTCTGATACAGGAAAAACAGAGCCGTCTTCAGTAATACTGATAGCATAAAGGAGATTTACATTAAAATATTTTTTTAAATAATAAAAGTACTGAATCGACTCATCTTTTCCGTCCATAGAAAGTATCTTTATTGCTTTTTTCATTCGGATAGTTACGCTTTTTTCATCTTTAAAATTATAAGTGGTTTTATCCAGTAAAACGACAAAATTGTTTTCTTGGGATTGCCATTTTAAAGAATTTGACCAAATCTCAACAATCTCATTGTCTTTAATTTCGCTGATATTTTTAACATTTTCATAGTCTCTCTTTTTTTGAAAGTTAATTTTCCACACAGATTCTCTTTTAAAAAAATTCAATCTACCGTCAATTTGAAAGAGAATGTCATTTTCTTTAATTGATATTAATTTACCTTTGTATTCTCTCCCGTCTTTAAGAATAATGATAGAATTACTTTGAGAGAATAGGAAAAAGTTGAAAAGAGATAAAAAAAACAAAACAAGTAAAACAGTTAATTTTTTCATATAGTAAAAATATATATAAAAAAAGTAAGTTTGTCAAAAAAAGATTATAATTATTTGAAATATGTCGAAATTTTATGTATGAAGAGAATATTTTTATTAATAATTGTTTTGTGTTTTAAAAATATTTTATTTGCAATTCCTGTAATACCTGATGATTTTATCATATTTCAAAAGTCTGATACCGGTTATGATCTTTATGTAAAAAAGATGGAGGGGATTGAATCAATTCTAATCACGGAGTCTCAAAAAGATCCACAAAAGAAAAAGACAAACTACGGATTGAGAACCGAAAAATTTCATGAAGCAAACGGTAATGAAATAAGAATTCTTGATGACAAAAAACTTGAGACAAAATATGAAGTTTTTTTTCTTGTTGATTCGACGACCGAATTATATGAACCGCTTGGCGAATGTTTTCACTTTTTTTTACCTGAAAAAGTTTTATACGGTTATAATTGGACAAGACAAGGTATTATAAAAATAAAACCCGGAATCAAATTAAATCTACGCAAATTTGAGAAGAAATTCACAGATTATACAGGTAATTTTGAAGATCAATGGATAACATTAAAAATAAAATATACTGAAAGTAATTTTAGAGCCAACACGATAGAAAATTTTAAAAGTTTTGGAGGGAAGAATATAATCAGAGATAATAAACTTGATTTAAAAAAGATTTTTCTTGATATAATCCCTGATGAGATTTTACCGGATATGAGCGGCGATGTGGTTTTTTTGATAGATACGACGGAATCAATGAAGGAGGAGATCCCGATTTTTAGAGAGTGTTATCCGGAACTTAAGAAAAAATTACAAAATAAAATTAGGGATTTGAGAATTGGTTTAATTTTGTATAAAGATTACGGTGAAATTTATGTTACTAAAACATTTGATTTAACAACTGATACATCTTACATAGACAGTGTTATTAAAAATCTCATACAATATGGTGGAGAGGATATTCCAGAAGCCGTTAATGAGGCAATATATGAGATGGGTAAATTAAGTTTTGTAAGTGATAACAGATATGCTATAATAATAGGTGATGCTCCTGCCCATCCAAAACCAAGATACAAAATAACAAGGGAAGATGCATTGAATACCCTTGAAACAAAAAAGATAAAATTAATATCCATATCTCTGCCATTTAGATAAAATTAAAAAAAAATAAAATAATTAAAAAAAATATTGAAATAATTTGTTTTTTCTTTTATAATTCATTTATACATAAGGGAGAATTCAAATGGATACCTCAATGTCTTTAGTAACTTTTAAAATCAGCAACGAACTTTATGGTATTAATATTATGGAAGTTCGCGAGATAATTAGATATACAGAGATTACGCCGATTCCTAATTCGCCGGATTTTGTTGATGGTGTTATTACAGTTAGAGGCGAGATTATTCCAATTGTTGATCTTGGTAAAAGGTTTCATTTTGAGTCTAAAACTTTCAATGAAGACGAAGAACTTCTTAGAGGTATTATAGTAATAATGGTAGAGGATATGACGATAGGCGTTGTTATTGATCAGGTAAATCGAGTTTTATCTATAAACTCAAGTCAGATACAGCCGCCACCGCAAATGATTTCCGGAATCGGAGCTGAATATATACAGGGCGTTGTAAAATTTGATGAAAACCTTTTAGTTATATTAAATATTAATAAACTCTTTAACAGAAGAGAACTTATGCAATTGTCAGGTAAGTATTAGTTTGATATTTTTGTTTTCTATCCGGTTAAAAAATCTATATACCCAAAATTTTCAGGTTTGTCTGTTTTTTAAGAATTGCCTAAATTTTAATTTATTGATTATCAATAAATTACACTGTGAAAATCTTAGGTATATACCTCAAAGTATTGATTTATGGGTATAACTCCATTTTCTTTCAGGATAATTATGAAGTCTTTTTTGTTTTTTATTTTTATTTTGATAACTCTAAATATATTTTCTGATGTTACGGGAGATATAAAAGAAAAAATTCCGGAATTTCTTAAATCTGATAAAAATAAAAATAACTTTTTTTATAACATAACAAACCAGACCGTTTTAAACATTAATAGTAATGGTAATTTGATGTATAATTATCCTGTTGATATTTTTTACCCGTATAATAATCTTATTATACAGGCTAACTATTTTTTCCCCGTTAATAGTTCGTTTCTTGTAGGTCCCTCTTTTTTTAACGACAACTATTTTAAGATTTTTCATGACACTGATTCTTTAGATACCAATAGTGTAAACTTTATTTTTAACAGTGTGATTTTGGGTGGAATATCATTTAAATTCACACCTATCCATAAAAAATTAAAAGTCCCTTTTTTACTTTTTATGGTGGATTTTGGTCCTGCACTTGAAATAAACAATAACAAAGTTGACGGGGACGATTTAAAAATTAAATTTGGAGGATTTAATTCTTTAGCCATATTTTTGCCAATAATGCCTGCGAATTTATTTGTATTCGATGTTAATATTTTTTCGGTTATGGCGACCGATACTCCGATAGGGTGGTTTCCGGGGGTTATGGTAAGAAATATTTTATTATTAAAATTTAATTTTACCAATTTCATTAATAAAAAAATAGGGCTTGGATTAAAGATTAAAAACCACTTAAATTTTACTCTAACAGGTAAACCCGATTTATATGATCTTACATCTCAATACACCTATGATAGATTGGAACTCTATTTAAGTTATGGTGGAGTTAAAGGGCTTGAAATAAATTCAGGATATGGATTTGAGTATATAACTTTTGCAAGAGACAGTGAATATCATATTGCCAATAAAATTGTTAATGAGATAAGTTATAAAAAAGATTTTTTTAAAATTGTCTTTAACCATTCGTTAAGTTTTTTTGACGGTAAATTTGACTATTGCCTTCCGGTTAATAAATTTGAATTGGTAATGATTTTTACCAATATGGAAATGTAACAAAACAATGCTTTCATAACAAAAAAAGTGGACAATCCTGAAAATTTTAGGTATATTGGATTATGGAAGCAAAATGCAAAGAATGAATTATGTATCTTTTAATAAATTAAAAAAGTATTATTTCGCCGCTTATATTTTTTTATTAATAAATTTACTTTTTTCATGTTATGATATAACTTCAGATTTTAATATTAGGTATTTTAACTCATCAGAAAAAACATCAAGTTATACTTCAATTTCTGATATTTATCCTATCTTTATCCAAAAACAAACAAATAGAACAGAATATTCTATTGACAGAAGAAGAGTTGATTACAATACTGATATTTTTTTAAATCAATCTTTCCGGATTTATTCAGAATTATTAAAACTAATTAAACTCTTTGATTTTGATCTTAAATATCTTTATAAAATATCACTTCATCTTTTTTCTCGGGCACCTCCTCTGATTTTATTGTAGTATAGTACAAATCAAAAAATATTTTCAAATTATTAAATTATTCGGAGGAATTTATGTCAAATAAAAATAGAAACATTAATGAAGATTCAGAAAAGGAGACGCCTGTAATCTTTCCTATAGGTGTATTGTTAAGTTGTTTTGCAACAATTCCATTAATTTATGGTTTAACACAAAATCAAATCAGTGCATCAATTGCAGGTGGTGTTATCATTTTGATAGGTTTTGTATTAATCGGAATCGGTTATATTCAAAATAAAAATAATTAATATCCTTTCAGGTTGGTTAAACAGAATTTAATCAACCTGATATTAAAATTACATAAAAAATAAATCTCTCAATTTTTTATGAGAAACGTACACTATTGTCAAGAACACGGAGCAAATTTCCGTAAATAAAATCAGATATAACAATAATGGTGAGGTTTTATGATATTAATTACTGCTTTGATTCTTTTATTTATAGTTTTTACAGCAACATTGTCAAGAAAATTAAATATTCCCTTAATAATTATAGCACTTGTAATCGGTATTGTATTTGGGAGTGATGTAACAGGATTGATATATTTTGACAATGCGCAGCTATCTCAAAAAATTGCCAATATTGCTCTTGTATTTATACTATTTTCAGGAGGTTTCGGAACTAAAACAAGTAATTTGAGGCCGGTTATTAAACCGACAATGCTTTTAGCCACAATCGGAGTTTTACTTACCGCAGGAATTTCATCTATAATTTTTTGTTTATTGTCCGGCTGGACATTTTTTAAATCATTGTTATTATGTGCAATAATATCATCAACTGATGCAGCAGCGGTTTTTTCTATATTAAGAACGCGTTCTTTAAATAAAAATGTTGCATCTATGGCAGAAATCGAATCAGCAGCAAATGATCCTATGGCAATAATAATGACAACTTTCATCATTCAAATAATTCTGGGAGTTTCTTTAAAAACTGAATTTATAATAGGGCTGTTTATTTGGCAATTGGTTGGTGGTATTACTATAGGAATTATTATGGGATTTGTAGGGAGTTATATTTTTGGAAAAATAAAGGACAATGATGTCGGATATTTTTACATATTTTTAATAGGTATCATATTATTTAGTTATGGTATTGCAGATTTATGTAAAGCAAGTGGAATGTTGTCAGTCTTTTTTGCAGGATACATAATGGGCAATAAAAAATTACCATATAAAAATGGAATATCTTCATTTACAGAAATATTATCTTTTATTTCTAATGTAGGATTATTTGTTCTTTTAGGACTTTTAGTGTTTCCAAAGCAATTTTCAGGAATATGGATTAACGGTATTTTATTATTTGTTATTTTAACTTTTATAGCAAGACCTTTAGCAGTTTTTATCTGTACTTTTTTTACTAAATTATCTTTTTTAGAAAAAATATTTTTAAGCTGGAGCGGACTAAGAGGTGCAGTTCCAATAGTATTGGCAACATATCCTCTGGCAGCCGGAATAGATAGTGAACATCAAATATTTAATATAATTTTTTTTACGGTAACTTTGTCTTTGTTTATTCAAGGTAGTACAATAGGTAAAATAGCCGATTTTTTAAAATTAGGAACAAAACAACAGCATAAATCAAAGCAGACTATGGAGCTTGTAACGATTCATGACACAAATATTGAATTAATTGAAGTATTTATTGATCCTGATATTTATGATGGGACATGTAAAATATCAAATATGACTTTACCAATAGATACAACAATTACAATGATAAGTAGAAATAATAAAATAATCGTCCCTTCCGGTCAGACGATAATATTACCCGGAGATAATCTATCACTGCTTACAGATAATAAAAAAATAGAAGAAACAATTTCAGAATTATTTAAAATGTTCACCAAAAAATAACAACGGGTTAATAAAATATTACACTAGCAGTAAATTTATATTTTACAAATTCTGAAAAATATCTATACTTAAATATAATTAAAACAATTTTTATTAAAAAGTTTAAAATTTTGCCGATATTAAAAAAAAGTAGTGAATTTTTAATAATTTTCTTGACTAAAATTTAATTTTAAAATATTCTATTGCGTTGGGGGGAGTGTGTATGGCTGATGACAAAGAAGATGATATTGTAGAGGGAGAGGAAGGTAGTGACCTTGGTGCTCAGACTCAGGCAAAAAAAGGTGGATTTCTTAGCCCGTTTTTAGTTAAAATTCTTGGTATTGCTGCAATGGTTATAGCAATGATTATTGTTGCAACGATTGTATCGATTATAGTTATAAATATTGCAAAGCCCTCATCCGGTGGTTCAAGTTTACCTGATGTTGAAGATATAAAAAGAACTTCAGTTACTCATCTTGAATACTTAAAATTTGAAGATGCGTTTCGTCAACAATTGGTAGACGGAAGAATGATTCAGCTTAAAATAGCTTTAGGGTATAAACCTAAGGATAAACCGCTTCAGACTGAACTTTCTCAGATAATTCCGGAATTAAGAGATATAATAATAAAACAGTTATCGAGATTAAGGTCTGAATATTTTGCCGATGAAAATGCACTTGACAGACTTGAAGAGGATTTATTAAAACAGATAAATAGAATTGTTAATACCGGTAAAGTTGAGAGAATCTATTTCCAAGAATATACTTTAATGTAACTCATTGTAGATGAGAATAATGGTAAATAATAAGGTAAACTAATGGCAGCTGAAGTTTTATCACAGGACGAGATAGACCAGTTACTGACGGCGATCTCTACTGGCGAGGTTGATACCGAGGAGATGAATAAATCCGCGGATCAGCGTAAAATTAAGATTTATGACTTTAAAAGACCGGATAAGTTTTCAAAGGATCAGATTAGAACTATTTCTATGATTCACGAGACTTTTGCCCGCTTGACGACGACAGGACTTTCTGCTCAGCTTCGTGCTTTGGCACATGTCCATGTTGCATCTGTAGATCAGCTTACATACGAAGAGTTTATTAGGTCTATTCCAAATCCTACAACTCTTGCCGTTATTGATATGGAGCCTTTGAAGGGTAATGCTGTTCTTGAGATGGATCCTTCTATAACATTTGCCATTATTGAAAAACTTTTTGGCGGTAAAGGTGAAGGTGTCGCAAAGATTTCAAGAGAGTTAACTGAAATTGAATCGGCAGTAATTGAAGGTGTTATTGTAAGAGTTCTTGGGAATCTTCGTGAGGCATGGTCAAATGTTATTGATTTAAGACCGAGACTTGGTAGAATCGAAGTTAACCCTCAGTTTGCTCAGATAGTTCCGCCTTCTGATATGGTTGTTCTTGTTACACTTGAAACAAAAATCGGTGAAGTAGAGGGAATGACAAACTTTTGTATTCCATATATTACAATCGAACCTGTTATCTCAAAGTTATCAGGTCAATATTGGTATTCGAGTGTTAGAAAGGGATCGACTACTGAAAATCTCGCAATTATAAAGGAAAGATTGAATTCAGTTATTGTGGATATGGTTGTTGAGATGGGTAAGATAGATATAAAAATTAAAGATGTTTTGGCATTAAAAATGGGAGATTATATAAAACTTGATAAAGTAAAAATTACAGATAATTTCCTAATAAAAATCGGTAATAAGCCGAAATTTGAGTGTAGACCCGGAACTGTCGGTACAAAGATGGCAGTTCAAGTTGTTGAGGTTATTGGTGATTTTGACGCACATGATTTTGATGAAATAGAGGGAGGGAGTGAAGAATGAGTGATGGTTCACTTTCACAAGACGAGATTGATGCATTGTTACAGGGAACAGATGATGTAGATCCAATGTCAGGATTTGATTCCGGTGATATGGGGGATTCTCCTTTATCTCAAGCTGAACATAATAGTTTTCTTGATTTAATGAATTCTGCTTCGGGGAATATTGGTGGAGCCTTAGGTGCTATGATAGGTAGAACTGTTACTTTATCTAACCCAAGACTTGAAGTTGTGTCATTATCTGATTTACAAAATCAACTTGAACCTGAAGTTGTTGAAGTAAAGATGGATTTTGAATCGGGAGCATCCGGAGAGCATAGTTATGTTCTCGATGTTAATGCTGCCCAAGTTATTTCCGGACTTATGATGGGGCAAGAGGGTGGAGACTTAACAGATGCTTCTTTGAGTGCAGTAAGCGAAGCCATGAATATAATATGCGGTAATGCTCTAAACACAATCGGAACGCAGGTTAAAAAAGAGTTAAGAACTTCACCGCCTACTATTAATAAACTAAAAAAGTCTTCTATAAGTTTTTCACCGTCCGAAACCTTTGTAAAAATTGTTTATGATTTTAATATAGAGGGAAGTAATGTCAGTCAATTGGTTGAGCTTTTTTCTGTTGGTGTTGTAAAAGACCTGACTTCAGGAGTTGTTCCTGCTTCAAATGAAGCAAATAACAATAAAGGAAAAGGCGGGGGACAACAAAAGGGTCAACAGCAGATGGGGATGAACCCAAATATGGGAATGGGACAAGGACAACCATATATGAATCAAGGACAAATGGGAATGAATCCTAATATGATGGGACAAGGGCAACCGTATATGAATCAAGGACAAATGGGTATGAATCCTAATATGATGGGACAACCATATATGATGAATCAAGGCGGAATGATGAATATGCATCCGGCTCAGGTTCAAAATGTTCAATTTTCAAATTTTAATGCTAATCCTGCCGAGACGGCCGGCGGTAATATTAACCTACTAATGGATGTTAATATGGAACTTACCGTTGAACTTGGTAGGACAAAAAAATCCATTAAAGACATACTTGGTATGGGAGAAGGAACTGTTATAGAACTTGATAAACTTGCCGGTGAACCTGTTGATATTTTGGTTAACGGTAAACTTATAGCAAGAGGTGAAGTTGTTGTTATTGATGAAAACTTCGGTGTAAGAGTAACTGAAATAATTAGTCCTATGGAGAGAATCAGAGATTTTTCATAGATTAAGAGTGGAGAGATAGTATTAAACGATTGGCTATTTTTTTTATTGTATCTTTAGTAATAAATTCTTTTTTCTTGTATTCACAAGATGTAACAGGAGATAAGAAAGTTCTGTCTGAAAAAGAGTATTTTGAAAAAGTAAAAAACTCTATGGGTGAAAAAAAGGGCAACGACACAAAAGATGCTAATAAAAAGAGTGAAAAGAAAATTAATTTAACAAAAGGATATTTAGATTATATAAGAATTATTGTAGTTCTTGCTCTTGTAGTAGGAGCTATTTACGGAATTTTTTATTTTATAAAAAAGAGTTTAAAGATAAAAGATGAAGTAGGTGAAGGATCTACAATATTATTGAACCATTCTATAGGTCCCGGGAAATGGCTTCAAATCGTGTATATCGGAGGCAAATATTTGATACTCGGTATTACAAACGATAGTATAAATCTTATTTCTGAGATAACAGACCAAAAAGAGATTGAACGCCTTGAAATTGGGCTAAACGATAGAAAAACAGAGGAAGGTAATACTTTCTCAAACATTATTTCCGGTTTTTTTAAGAATAATTTAAAGTTCAAAGAAGAAAAAAAACAGTTTGATTATGAAGAAGATGGTATTGACTTCATAAAAAAACAAAAAGACCGACTTGACAAATTGTAGGATTATTTTAGTTTCAAAACTCTATTCTGCACTTATCTGAAAAAATCGTAAATCTTTCTTTTTTTAAAAAACTAATTAAAGTCAGATTTGTTTTTTCAGCTTCAGTAAAAGCCTTATTTGAAGGTGCACCTCGTGAACCAAGTATTTTAATACCGGATTTCCTTACAAGTTTTATAATTTCTGAATTTACCCTTGAAGATGTAAGGATAAAACTTTCTTTGATTTCATTTATTTTATCAGAGTTTGTAATCATAAATCCTATCAGTTTTATAATTGTGTTGTGTCTTGCGATGTCAGGTATAAAAATAATAGGATTACCGTTTTTGTCATAAAGCCCGGCTCCGTGAACACCTGCAGTTTCTTTAAAAATTTCTGAAGAATTTTCAAAATTATTTTAAGCCTTAAATAGAACTTCGGGGGTTAGTTTAATTTCTTTGTTAGGCAGTTTATTTAAATCACTCTTTTCATCTGTAATCGTGCATGAACAGGTAGATTTGTAGAAAAAACAAGGATTATTTGTATCAACTTTGAGATTTATCTTATTCTGCCCAAATTCTATATTTTCAAGAATATATTGAGGATTAATATCAATAGCACAAAATAACTGACCAATTCCTAAAAATAAAAGATTGTCATTAACCGTAAGAATTTTATCAACAAGTTTATTATTTATATAAACCTCAAAAAAAATATCATCTACAATTTTTTCTTGAATGTTTGAAAAGATTCTGTCTTTATATTGCAATGCTTCAACGATTTTATAAAATTTTGACATTTATTTAACCAAAATTGTATTATCAACAATAAAATCATAGGCTTTATCTTTGCAATATTTTATACTATACCTCATACCATCTCCGTTTATAAATTTATTACATAATTTAAATCAGCTAAAAGGTCGTCAATATCTTCTATCCCGACAGAAAGTCTTAATAAATCTTCGGCAATCCCGAGTTTTTTTCTTAATATTTCAGGAATCGCAGCGTGTGTTTGAACCATAGGAAAAGTCACCAGGCTCTCAACTCCTCCTAAACTTTCAGCAAAAGAAAAAACCTTTACATTATTAATAATTTTTTCAACAAGATTCTTATCTTTAACCTTAAAAGAAATCATCGAACCAAACCCTGAAGATTGAGATATATGAGTTTTGTAACCTTCATTACTTTCTATACCGGGATAAAAAATTTTGGATACTTTATCTGATTGAGAAAGATAGTCAACAATTTTTTTTGCATTCTCCTCCTGTTTTGCCATCCTTATTGCAAGCGTTTTTAATCCTCTTAACATTAAAAAAGAATCGTTTGGAGATAAGATTGCCCCCGTAGAGTTTTGTATAAAACCGATTTTTTCGGACAACTCTTTAGTTTTTGTAACAACTACTCCCGAAAGTACATCATTATGACCTGATAAATATTTTGTTCCCGAATGAACTACAATATCAGCTCCTAAGTCTAACGGCCTCTGATAATAAGGTGTCATAAAAGTATTATCTACGATAAGAAAAATATTACTATTACCTAATAACTCTTTTGTAAGTCTTATATTTGATATCTTCATTATAGGATTTGATGGCGTTTCAAGAAAAACGGCTTTTGTGTTACCTCTGATTGCTGATAAGGTTTCATTTGTATTAGTTGTATCTGTAAATGTTGCCGAAATTCCAAATCTTTTAAAAACTTCTTCTAAAACTCTATAGGTTCCACCATAAAGATCATCAGACACAACTATATGATCACCGGATGAAAAAAGCATAAGTACCGCCGAAATTGCAGCCATTCCTGAAGAGAAGGCAAACCCAGAATCACCACTTTCAAGAATGCTCATAACATTTTCAAAAGATATCCTTGTGGGATTTGAAGTTCTTGAATAGTCAAAACCGGTAGATTGTCCCAATTTAGGATGTCTAAAAGTCGCAGTCTGATAAATCGGAGTAGCAATAGAACCGGTTTTTTCATCAGAACAAAGTCCTGCATGAGATAATATGGTGGAAATTTTCATAATATTCTCCATATCAGATGTAACCCCTTTATTATTCTAAATCAAATAACCATGTAGACAAATATCTTTCACCTGTATCAGGAATAATTACAACTATAACTTTTCCTTCGTTTTCAGGTCTTTTTGCAAGTTCAAGACCTGTCCATAAAGCTGCTCCTGATGAAATACCGATTAATAAACCTTCAAGTTTTGCGGCTTTTCTCGATGTGTCACCTGCATTTTCTTCACTGACTTTTATTATCTCGTCAATTATGTTTGAATTATAAACGCCCGGAACAAAACCTGCACCTATTCCTTGAATTTTATGAGGTCCCGGAAGACCGCCTGATAATACAGGTGATTTTTCAGGCTCTACTGCGACTGAATAGATTTTCTTTTTAGCTTTTAATGCTTCTGAAATTCCTGTTATAGTTCCGCCGGTTCCCACACCACCGACAACTATATCTACAAGTCCATCGGTATCATCCCATATTTCTAATGCAGTTGTATTTCTATGAATTTCAGGATTTGCGGGATTGTTAAATTGCTGTGGCATCCAAGAATTAGGGTTTTCTTTTAAAATTTCTTCTGCTTTTGCGATAGCCCCCTTCATTCCTTTTGCACCTTCAGTAAGTACAAGTTCGGCACCAAAAACTTTTAAGAGTTTTCTTCGTTCAATACTCATTGTTTCAGGCATTGTTAATATTAATTTATAACCTTTAACAGCGGCTATATATGCAAGTCCTATCCCGGTATTTCCACTTGTAGGTTCTATGATAACCGTATCGGGCTTTAAAATTCCTTTCTTTTCTGCATCTGTAATCATTGCATAAGCTATCCTATCCTTAACACTTGACATAGGATTAAAACTTTCGAGTTTTACTAAAACTTCAGCTTTTGCTCCGGCTGTAAGTTTATTGATTCTGACTAGAGGTGTTTTGCCGATTAGCTCGGTAATATTGTTTGCTATTTTCATAAGACTCTCCTTTTTAATTACTATTATTATAGTAGTAATAATAGTAATTAAATTAATAAAAGTCAAGATATTTTTTTAAAAATATTATTTTCCTAAAGCCTGTTTTATATCATTTTCAGGAGTGGAAATTGGGGCTATATTAAAATTTTTAATCAGTACATCGAGAACATTTGATGAAACAAACGCAGGTAGAGATGGCCCGATTTTAATATTTTTAATGCCAAGTGACAACAAGGTCAATAATATACAAACCGCTTTTTGTTCATACCAAGATAAAATTATCGAAAGCGGCAACTCATTTACACCGCAATTAAAAGCTTTTGCAAGTTCAGAAGCAATTATTATTGCAGAATATGCATCGTTGCATTGACCGACATCCATGAGGCGTGGAAAGTCACCGATTGTTCCAAGGTCGAGTTTGTTAAATCTATATTTACCGCAAGCCAAAGTTAAAATCACACAATCCTTTGGAATAGACTCTGCAAGTTCTGTATAGTAATTTCTGCCTGACTTTGCACCATCACAACCGCCAACCAAAAAGAAGTGTTTGATTGCACCTTTTTTTACTGCGTCAATAACTTGTGGTGCAACTCCGAGTACTGCATCATGTCCAAATCCTACCATTATGTCTTTATCAGCTTTGTCTTCTTTGAAACCACCAAGTTCTATGGCTTTATTAATAACTTTGCTAAAATCTTTTCTATCAGGAATATGAGTAACACCGGTAAAAGCAACAAGTCCTGTTGTAAAAATTCTATCAATGTAAGTATCTTTTGGTTTTTGGATACAGTTTGTTGTCATTAGTATCGCACCCGGGAATTGGTCAAACTCTTTTTGTTGATCCTGCCATGCTCCGCCATAATTACCAACGAGATTTTTATATTTCTTTAGGTTTGGATAACCGTGAGCAGGAATCATTTCACCATGAGTGTATACATTTACACCTTTTTTTTCGGTTTGCTTCAACAACTCTTCAAGGTCTAAAAGGTCATGACCTGAAATCAAAATTGCCGGACCTTTTTTAACCCCGATTGAAACTTTTGTCGGCGTAGGCTTTCCAAAATGAGTAACATTTCCCTTGTCAAGAAGTCCCATACATTTTAAATTTACCTGCCCCAACTCCATATTGAGTTTTACAAGTGCGTCTGCGTCAAGTGTTTCATCTGCAAGAGCGGAAAGTCCTTTGTAGAAGAATGATACAACCTCTTCATCCTTCTCACCAAGTATATAAGCGTGGTCTGCGTATGCAGCCATTCCTTTAAGTCCATATTTTAATAGCTCTTTTAAACTCTTTACATCCTCATTTGTATATAGAGCAGGAATTCCTACTTTTGCAGCATCATTTAACATTCCCGCAATGTCAGAAGATGGTTTCCAATCAGCTACTTTTGATATTTTTCCGGAATATTCTTTGCCATTTTTTGATTTGTAGCCATCAAGAAAGAGTTTTTTTATTTTTTCTTTCATTTTATAAGTTTTTGTCACAATTTTTGATAGTCTTTCATTATCAAAATTAACATTTGTTACGGTTGTAAAGAGTGCCTCTATTGTATGTAAATCAACCTCTTCATCTTTAATACCAAGTTCTCTTGCAAGTTTTGCGTAGATTGCAACGGATTGTAAACCGTATAAAATCAAATCCTGTAGACCTGCAGTTTCAGGTTGTTTACCACAAACTCCAACTTTTGTACATCCTTTTCCTCCGGCAGTTTGTTCACATTGAAAACAAAACATTTCCATAAAATCCTCCTGTTATTTATAATAGTTAGATATCCTAACTATTATAAATATAATACTATTTATTATAAATGTCAACAGGATTTTTAACTTTTTTTTTAAAAATAATTTTTTTTAATTTTTTTTTAAATATAATGTAAAAATCTATTTAATCTTATAAATTTTTCCGAAGAATTTATCATACATAAAATCAATTATTAAAACATCCTATACCTATTTTCATCAGTGTTTCCTTAAATAAAAATTCTTTTTAGGGTATTTATTAAATCATCATTATCATATCCGACTGATATTTCTTCAAAATTTTCCTCAATAAACAATAGTGTCAAATAATATATCTCTTTTAGTTTATCCGAAGTTGAAAGATTCAACGGTATAAAAATGCTAGGAGATTTATCTTTGATCTTTTTCTTTCCGGGTTCTAAAGATAATTGAATAAATATAAACATTAAAATGTTGTTATAACACTCTTCATATATCCATGCTCCTTTTATGTCTTTTAAATCAATGCTGACAGGTTCGATACAATTTGATCCGGATATTTGTAATGATGATTCTTTTTTAGTTATTTTAATATCTTCGTATTTTGGAATCTTTTTTAATTTTAATCTTGTCCATATTATAGTTAGAATAATTATTAAAAAAAAAGTAGAGTTCATAACGATAACACTATAATCTTTTGAAGCCCCCGAAATCAAATTTATTGCCGTAATGATAGTCCCATAAAGAAAACATAAGAAAAAAAATCCAAAAGTTCCTATTATTCCTATCTGTAATTTTATAAGATTTGCTCTATCCATTTTACTATGATATACTTTGAATTCAATATACTCTTCATCACTATTTGTCTCATCTCTTTTAAAAAATATATTTTTTTTAATTTTTAGATAATCCATAATGCCTTCTTTAAAATTGAAATAGTTTTTTGTTTAAATATTTAACACCTGTTATGATAATAAACAAATACTGCCAATATTTTATATCCTTTTTTATATTTTTTTTAAACATATTTTTTAAAAAATGTTTTGATTTCTTTACAAATCTAAAAAATCTTGATATATCTACTCATCTAAAAAGGAATCGTTTATATGAAATATACAATAGCCGTTATCGGATGTGGGAGAATCAGTCTAAAACACATAGAAGGAATAATAAATAATAGAGAAAAACTTATTCTTGTTGCAACAAGCGATAAATGTGTCGATAAAGCTAGGGAAAAAGCTTTAGAATATCAAAATAAAATAGAAAATTCAAAGGTAAATGTTTATGCTGATTACAAAGAATTATTGATTAAAGAAAAACCGGATATTGTTACAGTTGCTTCAGAATCAGGATATCACTGTGAAATTGCAATCGAATCGCTTAATCATGGTGCCAATGTAATTGTTGAAAAACCGATGGCTTTATCAACAATTGATGCTGACAATATGATAAAAGTTGCCCAAAAAAACAATAGAAAATTAGCAGTCTCTTTTCAAAATAGGTTTAATAAACCGGTTCAGCAGGCTTATAATGCTTTAAAACAAAATAGATTTGGTAAAATCCTTCATGGTATGGTTCAAGTGAGATGGAACAGAAACAATGACTATTACAAACAAGCTGATTGGCGTGGGACTTGGCAACTTGACGGTGGTACTCTTATGAATCAATGTACTCATGGTATTGACCTGCTTCAGTGGTTTATGGGGGGTAAAGTAAAAAGAGTCTATGGAGTTTTAAGAAGATTTTTAAGACCAATCGAAGCCGAAGATTTTGGTAGCGGAATCATAGAGTTTGATAATGGAAGCGTAGGTATTATAGAGGGCTCTGCTGATATTTATCCAAAGAATCTTTCTGAAACTTTGAGCATTTTTGGGGAGGATGGTTCTGTCGTTATAGGTGGAGTTGCTGTAAATAAATTAGAGACTTGGAGATTTAAAGACAGCAATGTTATAGGAGATTATGAAGAAAAAATGATCAACAATAATGAGCCTAACATCGAATCTGTTTACGGTTATGGGCACACAGCATTATTTCTGGATTTTGTTAAATCAATCGAAGATAATAGAGAACCATTAATAAATGGGGAAGAGGGCAAAAAGTCTTTAGAACTAATTTTGGCTCTATACAAGTCAATGAAAGATGGCTCTCCAATAGCCACTCCAATAGAATTTGGAACAAATGAAATGAAAGACCTAAAGATGTAGATTAACAAAACAAGTTACAATAAAATTCAAAGCATTTATCAATTTTTTCATTGATTATAATATAGCAAACATTAGGTATTCCATGCTTTTTATAATAGGTTTTTATCTCATTTTTCAGATAATCACGGTATTCTTCAGGAGAATTAAATCTGCTAACATCGATACCCTTAATAAAATCAACAGTTTTAGCTATAAAGATTTTTTCTTCCTCCAAAAGAGCAAGGTTTTCTCTGTAAACGATCGGATGGCTATCCTTTAAAGGATAATTATCCTCATAATCTTTAGCTTTAACATTCAGATAATCAACCAATTGTTCCATACCAAAATTAATTACCTTTTTAAAATTACTAATCTTATCAATCATATCATCTCCTTACTTTATTTTATTTTTAATCTTATTATATTTTTCAATTAATCTATCTTTATATTCTTTATAAGTAAATGAAAGATCTTTTACCGTTTCCAAAAAAAGATTGGCGACCGATATTATATCCTCTTCGCATGGAAGAGTGATTCTATTTTCACGAGGCATTTTTCTTAAACATTCTGAATAATACTTAACATAAAACTCTTTTCTTTTTAACAGATCAAAAACATTTGAATCCTCGATAAATTTATATGCTCTCATGCATGTTGATGTATTAATAACCAAATTCGTAGAAAAATCATTGTCAGCGTTAAGTTTAAGAAGATAATCAATCAAATGAACTATTATTTCAAGATTTTCTGACGGCAAAGATTTTTTTGTAAAATTTGCCTTCATTTTGTAATCGATTTCTACATTTGATTTTAAGAATTTTTTGAATGTCCAATCGTCAATGTAAAATTCAAGATAAAGAAGAAGTTGTAATTGTCCTAAAATATCAATTAGTTTATCTTGAATCACATTAATCCATTTTGACGGTGCATAAGTATCATCGTATTTTACTTTATAAAAATCTTGTCCGGCTTTCCATTTAGAATAAGTTGAGAAATCAAAGTTAATTTTATTTGAAGCCACAAATTTCTTTAACCAATCTTTGTCTTTTGTCAAAAAAGTATTAAATTGCTCAACAATTCTTATAAATGAGTAATATTTTGGCGAATCATTAATTATCTTTTCTATGGGAATATGTTTGTGTTTCTCAAAATATTGTTGTTTTGATATAAAATAGTTTTCTATCTTTTTATAATACTTTTTTAGATCAGCCATTTTGTCTTCCGATATAAAACCGATAGAGTCAAAAATTCGTCCGATTTTTTCTACATCTATCTCTTTAATTTTTTCTTTCAGAAGATGTTTTGTGCCATCGGGATGTCTTATATAAAAATTAATTAGGTAATTTCTCGTTTCCTGATCTGAAACCTTTTCTAATATCTTTGTCTCAAATGATTCAACAGAAAACTCTTTTTGAATATCTCTCATCTTTTACCTTTATTATTTTTTTAATTAATTATAGTGTAAGGAATTTATTTTGTCAAATAATTAATTATTTAAATAAAATGCAAGCCATTTTTTCTTGACATTTTCTTTGTTGTAAACTATATGAAGAGTATTAGGAGAATATTTATATGAGCCACCAAAAAATTATATTATTATTTGTTTTAGTTACTTTTTTTTCAATTCAATTAATATTTTCTGATACCATAAACCGTACTACGGATCATTTAAACAGTGATAAATTAAAAGAGTTATTTCTTCAAGAATTAGAGTTTGAAGCAAATGTTCAAGAAAAAGAGAATTATAGTGATTATATGGATAATGCTTTACAAGTTTATGATGAGTATGAAGAAAAAAGAGATATTGTAAAACAGGAGATAAATAAACAAAAATACATCGAAGAAAAACAAAAAAGAAATGAGCGTAAAAAAATTAGAGAAAAATACAGAAGTGAAATAAAATCCGTAAAAAAAGAGAGTAAAGAGTTAAAAAGAAACCTTAAAGACGAATATAATAAAAAATATCTTGTTATTGATGAGAAATATGATCAAGAAAGAAAAAAAATAAGTAAAAGTGGTAAAAACTATTCAAATTTGAGAAAAAAATATAAAAAAGAAAAAATTGAATTAGTTTTGGAATATAAGGATAAATTAAAAATAATAGCAGAGGAGAAAGATAACTTAAAATTACAAAAAAAACAGATGTCTGAAGAGTATTCTAAAGAGGCAAAAAAGATATCAAACGAATTGAAATCCATCAGACTTACATATAATGAAGAAAAAGCAAAAAGAGAAAACCAATTAATAGATGAAGAAAATTCAATTAAAGAAGAACTAAGAGAGAAATACAGGCAAGACAAGAAATATTATACAGAACAGGAGATAAAAAAAGATCTTTTATCAAGGATAGATGAACTAAAAAGAATAATAAATAGTCTTTCGCCTGATTCGATAACATATGTAACAAACGGTACAAGACTTTCTGTTAGCCAGCCCGAGTCAAAATATTTCTTCTCAGATAAAACTACTGCAAATAGTTATGGATATGCCAAAGAGATAGCTGAATTATTAAATTCTAAAGCAGGAATTTTTCTTGATTGGGCGGGCGGAAACAATGACAAATCAAGAGTTGATGCTGCCTTAGATTTTTGTCAAAGGATAAAAGATCAATTGGAGATGATTTCAATGTCTCAAAATATATCAGAAACTGCAATCCCTATCAATCTTGTAGGGCATAGTCATGGTGGGAATATTATGATAATTGTGGCAAATAAACTAAAGGATGAAGGATATAATGTTCAGTTTCTATTTACTTTTGGTACTCCATCAAGAGAGTATCAACTAAAATACAAAATCCCTCATGTTCAGCTCTATTCTTACAAAGATCAATATCAAAAGATAGGAGGATGGGACTTTGATGTTTTATTGTTTGATTTAAATTATCAGGGAAGACCCGAGCATAAATTTAAAAACGCTTTAAATATAAATCTAATTTTCTTCCTTGATGATGAGTTACTTGATTTTTATAATACAAATTATGTTAAAGTCCACACAAATGCAAATTATTATCATCAGATCACAAGATATGTCGGAAGCATAAAAAAAGTAATAGATGGTGAGCTATTTTATAAAGGGAGTTTATAGGACATTTCCAAAAATATTATCCACCAATATTTACCATGTTTCTATCAATTCTTTTTTCGCCCTTTTCGATTTTTTGGTTTATGCATAAAATCAAAGCGTCTTTAATATTGCTGAAATTTTTTATGTCTATTTCTATATTACTAAAAAGACAAGGAAGCAGTTTACCATCTGAAGTGAGTCTTATTCTGTTGCAAAGAGAGCAGTCATTAGGTTTATTTGTTGTTCCAAAATTCTCAGAATAGTGTTTATCATTTTGTAGATTCATTTGATTAATTAGTTGAAAAGAGAGATTATTATCATTACAAAATTCTTTTATCTTTGGGATTTCATTTTCATTTTTGTTTTTTAATAAAACCGTGTTAATCTTTATCTTTCCATAAAAATATTTGTTTGTAAAAAATATTCCTGAGATAACTTTTTCTAACTCTCCGCCTCTTGTTATCTCTTTGTAAAGGTTTTCATCCAAACTATCAAGGGAGATATTTATTCTATCAAGCCCCGCCTCTTTTAATGGAATGACGAGATTTTCAAGAAGTGTTCCGTTTGTTGTTATGGAGATGTCGTTGATTTGTTTAACTGACCTGATTAAACCTATAAGTTTTGTTATCTCTTTTCGGATTAACGGCTCTCCCCCTGTTAATTTTGCTCTCGTAATTCCAAGTGAAGCCGCCTCTTTTACTACTTCATAAATTTCTTCGTATGACAGAATATTTTTTGATGAATAATAATCGGTTTCATCGGGAATACAATAATAACATTTCAGATTGCATTTATCTGTAACAGAAATTCTTATTGTATCAATAGTTCTGCCAAATTTGTCTAACAAGAATATTTTCCCCCTTCTTTAACTCTGTTATTCCTTCTTTTATAATTCCTAAGTATTTTATATAATTATAGCTATTGATATGTCCCGAACCGTTATATTTTACAGGAGTAACAAAATTCTTTTCTCCATTGTTTATAATTGATACCGGGAAAAATAGAGTTCTTTCCTGATTTCTTCTTTTAAAATCTTCAGTTAGCTCTCCATTAAAAACAACAGAATCGTAATCCTGATTTTGCAGTCTATACAAAGCCTCTTTTATAAAAACCTCAAAAGAGATGAGGACAGAAACAGGATTTCCCGGTAAACCAAAAATTAATTTATCTTTATGTTTTGCAAATATTACAGGTTTACCGGGCTGAACCTTTACCCCTTCAAATAAAATAGTTATTTTGAGGCTTTCTAATGCCTTAACAACAAAATCAAAATCACCTCTGCTTGAACCTCCGGACAAAATTAAAAGAGATGCATCTGAATCTAAAAATTTATTAATTATTTTTTGGGTTTCATTAAGAGTATCTTTAACTATTCCCAAGTATTTTACTTTACAAAACGGTATCGAATTGATTTTACTTAACAAAGTATACGAATTTATATCCCTAATCATTCCCAACTCAGGTTTTTTATCAATGTCAATTAATTCATCACCGGTTATAGCTACCCCAATCTCGACTTTTTTATAAACTTCTACTTTTTTTATGCCTGAGTTTGCCAGAGTCCCTACAGAAAAAGGTGTGATAATACTGTTTTTTTTTAGAGAAATTTCACCGGACTTTAAATCCTCACCTTTATATGCAATATTAGTGGCTTGAGAATTCTTTAATACTTTTATCTTATCACCGATAACTTCCACATCCTCATTTATGATTATTTTTATACCATTTTTATTTACAGGAGCCCCCGTCATAATAGCAAGACACTCGTCATTATTTAGAGTTATATCCGAACTATCGCCTGCCTTAATTTTACCTAATATTTTATATTCTGTAAGATTTGGATTAACGACCACATAGCCATCCATTGCAGATTTATTGAAAGGTGGGAAATCTGTATCGGCGTAATAATCAAAAGCCGTAACTCTGCCTACCGATTTGTCTATATCAATTGATTCTCTGCCGATTTTATCATTAAAAGTAGAATTTTGTTTAATTAACGCCAAAGCCTCGTCTAATCCTATTAGTTGTTTCATAATTAAAATATATATAAAAAAAAATAATTTGTCAAACATACTTATCACTTAGATAATTTTTAAATTAAGTCTACTTTCCGGTTGACTTTTTGTTGGCATTTGTTTAAAATACTTTCCGGATAATTGCAAAAAAATCATTTTTTTATATACCCAAATAATGAGTAAGGAAATTAAATGACAGAAAATAGTATTAACGCTATAAATAATTTAAGGAATATCGATAATTTTAATTGGTCTATAGTTCCTTTGCTGGTATTTGTAATTTATATTTATGTAAATGAATTTAATAAAAAAAAGTATGATATTGTTTTAATAAGTGTAAGTACTTTTTTTGCTGAATTAATATGGGAAATGTTTAATGCTTTAATTTTACATTTTACAAATTATGCACCATTATGGTCAACTCCGGGGAAAACCGTAT
>ENA-UOWE01002170-UOWE01002170.1-activated-sludge-metagenome-genome-assembly--contig:-NODE-2170-length-22068-cov-5.413438_pt1 | contig 22068 bp, 14 predicted proteins | sample MGYA00249841_ERZ761562 | MGnify/ENA primary metagenome ERZ761562 (study PRJEB28883, sample SAMN05720200) | activated sludge metagenome | isolation source: Anaerobic digester | place: Japan... | reverse complement strand
ACCCAACACCCACTCCGCAACCTTCTTATAATTTTGTTCCAATAATCATTGCACTTATAATCTTAATTGTGGGAACAAGTCTTGCTGCATTGGGTTTTTTAATTTTTGCCAAGAAAAAGAGAGAAGAAGATAGAACAGACAAAGCGCTTAAGGGAAAACTATATAGAGTTAGAATTTCTCAACACAACGAAATTGAAATAGGAGTTGCGGAGCAATTATTTTCAAATTTTTACTCTGTTGGAAAAACGTTAAAAGGTTTCAAAAAGTTTTTCAATGTTAATGATGCAATTAGTTTAGAAATTGTTGGATTTTCAACAAGCATCGATTTTTTTATATACACCCCCCAAAAATTTGCAAAATTAGTTGAAGATCAAATACTGGGAGTCTATCAGGGCGCAGAAATTGAGGAGATTTCAGAATACAATATATTTAGTGAAAACAAGTCAGTAGCCGTTGCAAAACTTGATCTTTCAGAAGAACCTTATGCTCCTATAAAAGGATATGAGGACTTAAAACAAAACTCAATGTCAGTAATTCTTACCTCTTTCTCTAAACTTGCTGAAGGCGAAAGTGCTTCTCTACAAATAGTAATTTCACCTGCAGGTAGTAAATGGCAAAAAAATGGAAGCAAATATGTCGAGGGAGTCAATTCAAACAACAGTGATCCTGAGAAAAAACGAAAAGAAGTTAGCCAAGAAAAACTAAGTGCAATTGAGAAAAAATGCAATAAAAATGGTTTTATAACTGAAATTAGGATTGTTGCTGTTGGAAACACCAAGGAAATTGCTGAAGAAAGAGTAAATGGTATAGCAGGTTCTTTCGATCAATTTGCAAATCCAGGAATAAACTCTTTTAAAAAAGTTACTCCAAAAGATAGTGAACTTAGGGAGTTTATGAATAATTTTATATATAGAAAAGGTCCAAGCAACAAAAAAAATATTTTAAACGTTACAGAACTTGCAGCAATTTACCACCTTCCGAATAAAGACGTACAAATTCCATTAATTAATTGGCTTCCTTTTAAAACAGCTCCAGTAGATCCAAGAATTCCGGAGGAGGGAACATGGCTTGGAACATCAACATATAGAGGAGTACAAAGACCTATTGCAATTGATGATGATAGTAGAAGAAGACATATGTATGTAGTTGGACAAACAGGTACAGGTAAATCTTATTTTATTCAGGGATTGGCCCTTCAAGATATTTACAATGGTCATGGCGTCTGTTTTATTGATCCACATGGAGACACTATTGAGTGGATTTTAGAAAGAATTCCACCTGACAGAGTTGAAGATGTAATCTACTTTAATCCTGCAGATCGAGAAAGACCTGTCGGATTCAACATGCTTGAAGCTTACAATGAAAGCGACAAAACCTTAGTTATTAACTCGTTTTTAGGTTTGATGCATAAGATGTTTGATCCTAATGATCAAGGTATTGTTGGACCAATATTTGAAAGATCTGTGAGAAATGCGATGCTTACAGTAATGACTGAAGAAGGTAGCACATTAGTTGAGGTTGTTCGTGTAATTACTGATGAAAATTGGGTAAAAGATTATTGGGTCCCCAAAATAAAGGACGATCTAGTAAAAAGATTTTGGACTGATCAAATGGCACAAACTGATAAGTTCCATAAATCCGAAGCACTTGGATACCTTGTCTCAAAATTTGATCGCTTTGTTACCGATGAATTAATGAGAAATATAATTGGACAAAGTAAATCTGGATTTGATTTCAGAGAAGTAATGGATAATCAAAAAATTCTTCTCTTTAACCTCTCAAAAGGACTGATTGGTGAAGAAGCTTCACAATTCTTGGGTTTAATATTGATTCCACGATTACTGAGAGCCGCAATGAGTAGAGCAGAAATCCCATTTGATGAAAGAAAAGATTTCTACTTATACGTTGATGAGTTCCAGAATTATGCAACTGATAGCTTCGCACAAATCTTATCTGAAGCAAGAAAATATAAACTAAATCTAATTGTAGCCAACCAGTATATTTCACAAATGGATCAGAAAATTAGAGATGCAGTATTTGGAAACGTTGGTGGAGTCGTAAGTTTTAGAGTTGGTGCCGATGATGCTGAATACCTTGAAAAAATATTTGAACCAACATTTGATAGAAATGACCTTATAAATATTGCGAACATAAACGCTTATTCTAGACTCCTCGTCAAAAATGAAGTTCCCCCTGCTTTTTCTATGTCAACAAAATATGATATTCGTAAATGGCCTCCAAACAAAGAAGTAATGAGGCTTGCCAAAGAACTTTCAAGGACAAAATATGGAAAAGATGTTGATACAATAAGGCAGGAAATCAATCAGAGAGCACAGTTGGCAGTTGAAAACGCACCTCCAGATCAAACTAATTTACCAACACCACCACTTTTTTAGCTAAATTATATATGATAGGTAATAAAGGATAAATCTTCTAATTCAACTTCAATATGTATTATATATCATCCATCACTTATCACTTAATATAGATATTGTGATTATTCACTGAAACAAGTATAATAAACAAAGACATGACAATTTTTGCTAAATAATTATGTACATTCCTTATAAAACTAGAAAAACTCTTATCTATGTAGGCGTAATTTTACTTATTGCTACTATAATTCCAATCACTGTTTGGGGTATGAAAAAAGTACTTGAATATAGGTCAGGTGCCAGCCCCACAATTAAACCTCAAGAAGTAAGAGTAACCGATATTACCGACACAAGTGTTACGATTTCATGGGTTACACCTGATACTACAACGGAAGGATATGTAATTTATGGAACTGGGGATAAAACAGACAAATTTGCAAGAGATATTCGTGACGTAAAAGCTGGTAGTCTAAACAAATATTACACACACTACGTAACTATTGATAAATTATCAGCAGGATCAGAATATGTCTATGAAATAGTCTCTGGCTCCAAAAAATTTGGAGACCCAAATGGTAATAGATTTTCATTTAAAACATTATCAGGTGAATCTGTTGGATTATATGCTCCTAAACCTATAATGGGAATTATTGAAAATGCAAAGCCTGAAGCTGCAATTGTATATGTTAACCTTGAAGAAGCTGGAGTAAAATCAAATGTATTATCAACATTAACTAATGAGGAAGGTAACTGGGAAATAGATATTGCGAGGGCAAGAACAGAAGATGGTTCACAAAAATTTACCTACAACAATGACACCAAAATAACCGTAGTTGCAATGGGAGGAAATAAAGGTGGTGGATCAGTAATTGGTAAGGTAAGCACTCCACCTGAAAACTTAAAGATTACAATGACACCAAACTTTGAAACCACGAATTTATTGGCTGATAGCTCACAAATTGACACCGGAGATGAAGGAGAGGATATTAATGAAAATACTGGGAATACTGGAAACACAGGCAATACCGGAAATACCGGAAATACCGGAAATACCGGGAATACTGGAAATACCGGGAATACTGGAAACACACTTCCTTCTGAAAGCACAAGATACAATACGGTTACATGGAACAACCTTACAGCAGATATCACGATGACTCCCCAAACAAATATTGCTGGAGCTTCAATCACCACTGGTCAACAAAGTGTAGAAATCACAAATGTTTTAAATACTACCTTCACAGTTACTTGGCTTAGTAACACTGCAGTAGTCGGAAAAGTAAATTATGGAGCAAGTATGGACAATCTGGACAAGATAGCTTACGATGACAGGGACACTCAAGCTACTCAAAAACCATATTACACACACCATGTCACTGTTAGCAATTTAAGTAATGGAGGAACTTATTATTTTACGATCACCTCCGGAGAAGACACCTATAAAGACGGTACTAATCCCTTTGTCGTTAATTTATCAACAGCTACAACCGATGTTCCACCACTAAAACCCCTTACAGGAAATATTGTCGGCAAAGGTTATGGAGACACAATTATTTATGCTTATGTTGAAGATCCAGCAGGAACAAAGGGTAAGTCAAAATTAAAATCTACTGTTGTAAATAGTAATGGAACCTGGACAATTGGAAGTATTAGTGAAGTTTACACAGAATCTGGCTTAACTTATTATAATGTCGCAAACACTGATGAAATAAATATTACTGCACAAACAGTTCCAGTTGGCGACTCTAAAGAGATTTTAGTCTCTCAAACAGATACTCCCGTTTCTCTTGCTATAGAAGCTTACGGAGCATCTACAAGTACCGCCAAAAATGGAATGAGAAGCCTTTCAGAGTTAAACGATAATACACCCAAAACAAGTTCAATAAGTAACTATATTGCGACAACATTATTCGGAATAGTTCTTATGGCAACATCGTTTGTAATTTACAGTAGAAAAGAAAGGTGGGAATTTAAAATTATTAGCAAATCATCTAATGATATCCAAATTTAAAATAGTAGTAACACTAATTACAACACTGTTACTATTAACCGTATTGGGTAAAATTAACAATACCCCCACACATGCAGAAAGTGCAAACAGCACAAATGATATAATTACAAATTCAAAAATTATTACTTATCATGATTTAAAGATTGATACGGCATTGGCTGAAACTAAGTATGATCAATATAGTAATATAAGAGAGATTTCAATTTGTAATATCAATAAGCCAACAAATTATTATTTTATTGACTCAGCTCAGTGGATTTCAGACTTATATTATTACATGATAACAGAATTACATTTCTTTGATATTCCATTTAACTATATCATTGACGATTCCAATATTTATCAAACACGCACTAACAATCCAATTGATCTTCAGCCAATTACTACTGAATCGGGAAATAGAATTGTCGTGGGAATAGTTGATTTCGATACAAACAAGAATGAAAATGTAAAAACGTTTCTAGAAGAATTATCTGGATTCTATGACATTTCTGCAGAAAATGTTAAAATTGTCGAATGTTCCAGTAAAAGAAACGATACAAATGACAACTTTATTTCTTATCTGGAAATAACATCTACTAATCAAAATATCTTGGATTTTTTTGAAACATTTGGCCCTTACAAAACAAACTCAAAAATTTATAATGCTGAATTAATTTCTGTTGAATATTCAAAAGAAGCTGAACCATTTAAAGAACTCGAAATTACAGCAACCCTCAAGAATACAGGAAATTCACCTTGGTATAAAAATAGTGGCATTACATTAGTTACAAATAATGAGCTTCTTAAAAATAGTGACTTTTACTTATCAAAAACATGGATGAGTCGATCTCACGTGGCCCAAATTGAGGAAATTGTTCCAGTTGGGGAGGAATACAGGCTCAAATTTTATCTACTACCCTATCCAACCCCAACAGATGGAAAAGAAGATTTTGTAATTATTGACCCAAGCGGTAAACCAATCGCAGAAACAGAATTTACAGTATCATTTAAAACCAAAGATTTAGGATATATTTTTGTAAGGGTTAAGCCTAATGCTTATGGCTTCTTAAATGTTAGAGTGCAACCTCTAAGAGACGCAGAAGTTATAACAAAAGTTGAACCATCAGCTGTATTCCAGGTATTGGAAGAAAGTAATGGGTGGACCAAAATTAAAATAGATGACCAGAAAGAAGGCTGGGTCGTATCAACCTACGTGGAAACAGTACAATAGATGGATTTATCACATTTGAATTCACAACAAACCTCTGCTGTTAAGTTATATGGAAAACCTCTGTTGGTGTTTGCTGGTGCTGGTTCTGGAAAAACAAGAGTTATTGTTAATAAAATCGCTTATTTAATTGAAGAGAAAAAAATACCTCCCCAAAATATTCTCGCTCTCACCTTTACCAAAAAGGCTGCAGAAGAAATGAAGGAACGCATCAAGACTATAATTCCTTCAAATTTAGCTGGAATGTTTATTGGGACATTTCATGCGTGGGGAGCCTATATTTTAAGAAGAGAAAGTGAGTTATTGGGATATACCAATTCCTTTACAATTTATGACTCTAGAGATAAAGAAACTATTATTAAGGATATACTCAAACAACTAAATATCGGTAACATATCTACAACTGGTATAAGCTCACTTATTTCAAAACTTAAATCTTCAATGATCTCTGCAGAAGAATATTCAAACTCACCTAAAGAAAAAAAACAAGAAGAGATATTAGCTTTTATTTATAAGGAATATGAAAAAATTAAAACTCAATCAAATTCAGTAGATTTTGATGATTTATTAATCCTACCCCTAAAATTATTTTCAAAATATGATGACATAAAAGAGAAATATAAATCAATTTATAAATATATTTTAGTAGATGAATATCAAGATACCAATAGAATACAATATCTTCTAGTCAAAAATATTTCTGGCGACCAAATTTGCGTCGTAGGAGATGATGATCAGGCAATATATTCATGGAGAGGGGCAGATATTACTAATATTTTACAATTTCAAAAAGATTTCCCAAACGCTGAAGTAATTAAACTATCCGTAAATTACAGATCAACTCAAAACATTATTGATGCAGCATATCAAGTAGTACAAAACAATCAAATTAGAGAAGACAAGGATATTTCGTCTAATAAAGGAAGTGGTGAAAACGTATATATTTACGAAGCGGACGACGATGATGATGAAGCCTCACATTGTATTTACCGTATACAAGACCTTGTTACACAAGGTTACAAATATTCCGACATATCAATTCTATACAGAACCAATGCACAATCAAGAAGGATTGAAGAATTGCTCGAGGAGAACAACATTCCCTACTCTTTAGTAGGAGGTGTACGTTTTTATGAAAGAATGGAAGTAAAGGATTTAATTTCATATATCCTTTTTCTTTTACCCAACAATGACGATATTCCACTGATTAGGATAATTAATACTCCGGCAAGATCTATTGGAAATGCCAAAATTGACTTATTAAAAAACCTCTCTGAAAAAAATGGTTGCACGATTAAACAAATTATTAAATCTTTTTGTAAACAGAGTGGAATCAATTTTGATAATTGGGAAGGTAAGGATGAAAAAATAATCCTTCAAGATGAAACTATAAAACAATTAAATTTTCTTACTCCTTTCGTTGATTTAATTAAAAAAATAAGCGAAACCAAAACCACCACGCTGAAAGATTTGATTGAGGTCGTTCTTGAACAGACCAAATATAAAAATTATCTTCAAAACAAATTTTTTGATTCTTACGAGGAAAGACTAGAAAATATAATACAACTTACACAACTTACACAGCTATATACTAGTGATATTAATGGAATAACTCAGTTTAACGAAGATATAACACTAATGACCGATATTGATAACATTGACAATAGTAACAAAATTTCCTTATTAACGCTACATGCTTCAAAAGGATTAGAATTTCCAATTGTACAAATAATAGGTGTAAACGAAGGAATCCTGCCACATTTTAGATCTATTGACAGTCATAGTAATCTTGAAGAAGAAAGACGACTAATGTATGTTGGAATGACTCGAGCACAAGAAAAACTTTTTATATCTTACGTAAGATATAGTTACACTTTCCAAAAAACACTATCCCCTTCAAGATTTTTATCAGAGATTTCAGAAAATTTAATTGAATTTGAATGACATCGTAAAATTGTGTCACTTTTCACTATGTTAATTTAATTAATTTATTAATAATCCTATTCGTGCTATAATTTTGATAGATATCATCACTTCCTATTATCGTAATAACTAAAAGTTCTTACAAAAATTTTTGCCCAATGGAGACCAAGTATTTTACACAAAAGAAATCATCACAAAAACGTAACAAAATCTTGAACCTTGTATACGTATTTTCTATTTTAATATTAATAGTTTTTAGTTCATTTGCATTGAAGCAAACCTTCGCAAGTAACATCAGCTCTGATTTATTAATTCAGTTGACAAATAGTGAAAGAAAAAGTAGCAATATTCCCCTACTCAAGCTAGACAATCGACTAACCATGGCAGCATATATAAAAGCCTATGACATGCTGGACAAACAATATTGGGCTCACTACGGCCCTTCCGGTGAAAATCCATGGAGTTATATTCTCTACTGTAATTACGACTATACCGTTGCTGGGGAAAATCTTGCCTACGACTTTTCTGACTCATTCAAGGTACATCAGTCATGGATGTCAAGTGAACTGCATAAAAAAAATATATTGAATGCAAGTTATACACATATTGGTATTGCAATTGTGGATGGTTTTTTTCAAGGAAAAGAAACCACATTAGTTGTACAGCTATTTGGTAGCGAAACTAACAGTTCAGAATCTCAAAATTACACTGAAAACCTAGAAGAGTCTATTAAAATTTTATATCCCCAAGAACAAAGTAAAATAAACGGAATGTTACATGGGGTTGTAGGAATAACCAAGTATAATGAAGATCAAAAAATTCATGTCTCAATAGACGATGAATCTATTGGTACGTCATCAATTTCTAATGGTACATTTAGCATTAGAACGCAATATGACAAAGAGGGAATTCACAGGTTAATTGCAGAGTTGAATAATAATGGCAAAATACTTGAAAACACTGAGATCAACTTTGAAATAATTAACATGGGAAGTAATAGCATAAAAAATATATATATCGACAATGACAATATGTTAAAAATACCGTATTCTGAAGATATCATTGATGTTAAGGTCATTTCAAACTCACCTCCATCTTCTTGCCCTCAAATTAATAACGAAATTATCTGCAACATGAAAGATATAGAAATCCCAAATGCTAAGCTGGTAATCGTTTATACAAATGATAGAAGTGTTACTCTTCCAGTACGTGAAATTTATTCACTTGCGAATAATTCAACAATACTAGCTACTACTCAAGAAACGACCAAAACTACAACAAAACGTTACGATTCTTTACTAGTTCCTATTGCATTAACAGGACTGGGAGTTTTTGAATTAATTAGATATTCATTTACACCCAACAAAACAGGTTCTTCAGGATATAAAGTATTTATACTATTAATTGGAGCATATGCTTATCTTACTAGCAAGATTGGAATAATAATATGAGAAAGAAATCAGTTATTAACAAAAACTTTTTTTCACTCACAGAAACCAAATTCAAATTTGCAATAAATTTGTTTCTTTATATGATATCAATACTAGGATTCATTTTTTTAATTAAACACGCTAACTCATTTTCAATACAAATATACATTTTGGGAATGATACTGCTTTTATTTAATATCATCTATAAGTTCATTATCTATTGCGTTCAGAAGTACAATAGTATTTTTTCAATTAGAAGTACACACTCTATTCACTTTTGTACAATTACAACAATTTATCCAATAGCAATTATCCTGAATACTTTTTTACTTCTTTGGTGGCATAGAGAGACTAATTACATATACCTCTGGGCGGTCATTTCAGTCTTAGTTTGGGGATTTTTTTTATATGGCATACGAAATAGAATATTATTTGCAATGAAAAAAGGTCTCCCACTTTATGAGCTAGATACGGTTGCATTCTTTATCCTTTTTACAATATTGCTTTTGATAAACTTATTCACAGGATCACTTCCAATCCTATTAGTAATTATTGTATACTCAATAATATTTTTATTAGTAAGTGGGTTCAGGTCTATTGATAAAATAAGCTTTTGGATATTACTGATTCTCGGAATATTAATGATAATAGTGATATCAAGAATTAAGTTACTTTTTGGAATCGAAGGAAATATCAAGACTTCAATTTACTACTTTAATATTTCGTTCTTTTTAATAGAAATTGGACATTTAGCACAAAATGGAGATTTAGACATCGACTCATTTATTCAACTACTGGTAACATTTGTATTTATGATGGTCCTAATAATATAGAAACTATTTTTCTATCTTCAAAATCTTGACATTTACATTTCTTCCATCAGGAGTTTTATATGATACTGTTTTACCAATTGCTTTACCAATTAATGCACTTCCTAATGGAGATTTATCAGATATGGTATTATTTGAAGGATCAGCCTCCTTATCTGAAACTAACATATAGGTCTTTGCTTTTCCATCCAACTCAACAGATACCTTACATCCTATTGAAATACCTGAGAGAGAACAGTCGGAAATCAAAGTAGCTCTCTTAATAATTTCATCTAACTCTTCAGCTCGCGTCATTGCATTGTTATATTCTTCTTGAATAAGATCCCATCCTGTATTTTCAGCTAAATCACCACTTTTCCTAGCTTCATCCATTCTTACTCTCATTTCTGGAAGCTTAATTTGCATAAGCTCATTGAATTCTTTTTTTAGCTTTTCCAAGCACTTGGCAGTAAGCTGTACTTTTTTGCTCATTGTCATTATAATAAGCTTATGTATAAAACGTTAAACTATAGAACTTTAAACTATAGACCACAAAAACCTCAGAATACAGTTATAGCACAATTGACACTCGTATGTCAAATGGTCATAATTACTTCGGGAGTGTTTTTGCTTTACCAAACAAAGACTTTCAACACGCTCTCTTATTCTCGACAAGACTTCTCGACGATTCCTAAGTACCAAATTGATTTTACATACATTCAAAAAAACAATGAAATATCTGATGCAAAACTTAAAAAGGCATCTGCTTTAGCACTAATTAATGAAAAAAATGCCCCAGTTACTCTTGATAAAAACTACATAATTGTAGATATTTCAGAGCAAACGGCCTACACTTTTATCGAAGATAGTTTTGTTCAAAAATATACTATTGCCTCTGGGGATGAGAAAAATCCAGATAGAAGAGCGTATCCTAATGTCTGGAAAATCGCATACTACAGAGACGAAGGACTTACTCCAATGTATGGACCATGTCTTTTAGGACTTGATGTATATAAAAATGGAGTATGGAATTCAACCTTAAGAGCCTTACATGGCACAGATACACCCGAAATACTTGGAACACCCAAGTCTCCCGGATGTATTTATTTCCATAATGACGATATTTTAAAAATTTGTGATCTCTACCATATAGGAGATATTGTTGTGAATATTGAATAGCTATTATAAGCTCATGTACAAGTGGTCAAATAAATGATAAAATCTATCTATTGAGCAAATTTTATTTACCCAAATTTTTGGAAAAATATCTTGGAAATTGTTTCGATTATCAAACCTTTGATAATGAGTCCAAGGTAAGATCTGCTTAGAAATAATATATAATCATTAAATTTAAACCCACATTGCTATGGAGAACCAGAACCCGAAAAATAATCAAAGTGCAACTCTTGCGATAAATATTACAGATGAAATAAAGAAAAGTTATATTGACTATTCTATGAGTGTAATTGTCTCAAGAGCACTGCCTGACATAAGAGATGGACTTAAGCCTTCACAAAGACGTATTTTAGTTGCAATGAATGATTTAAAACTAAGTCCTACAGCCCACTATAGAAAATGTGCCAAAATTATCGGAGACACAACAGGTAACTATCACCCACACGGAGATGCAGCTGCATATCAAACACTTGTTAATATGGCACAAGATTTTGGAACCAGATATACACTTGTTGATGGACAGGGAAACTTTGGATCAATAGATGGAGATCCACCAGCTCAACAAAGATATACCGAAGCAAGAATGACAAAACATGCAATGGCTATGCTTTCTGAGCTAGATAAAGGTACTGTACAATTTGTACCTAACTACGATGCTACTAGAAAAGAGCCTACTGTTTTACCAACTATGTTTCCTAACCTGATATGTAATGGCTGTGATGGTATTGCTGTAGGTATGGCAACCAAAATACCACCACACAATCTAGGTGAAATTATCGATGGCGTATTAGCAATGATTGACAAGGGAAATAAATGGCAAGGAATAAGCAGATATAACGAATTAAGACTTGAGAGAGAAAAGAAAGAAAAAATACCAAAACTACTTGAACAAGAACCAGAAAGTTATTTATCTAGCTACTGCCAAGAAGGTGAAGAAATTCAACTTAAGGAAGGAGAATCTCTTTATCCTGTTTTTAATTCGGACATAAAAGTTGATGAATTAATGAAATATATTCCAGGTCCAGATTTTCCTACTTATGGAATCATCTATGATCAAAAAAGCATAAGGGAAGTATACGAAACTGGTAATGGAAGAATCGTTATGAGAGCCAAGGCTGACATTGAAGAAACAAAAGATGGAAAATATCACATAGTAATTAAAGAACTACCCTATCAAACCAACAAGGCATTTTTAGTCGAAAAAATAGCACAACTCGTAAAATTACAAAAAATTAAAGGTATTTCTGATTTAAGAGATGAAAGTAGCAGAGAGGGTATGAGGGTTGTAATAACATTGTCAAAAGCAGCAAATCCACAGGTAGTACTTAACAAGCTTTTCAAATTAACCGATATGCAAAAGGCTTTTAATGCCAACATGATCGCTTTGGTTAATAATGAGCCACGAACTGTTACATTGAAAGATACACTCGAGCATTTCATTTCTCACAGAATGATTGTTACAATTAGAAAAGTTGAATTTGAGCTTGCACAGGCACGTTATAGAGAACATATTTTAGAAGGTTTAAAGATTGCGCTTGATCATCTTGACGAGGTAATTGCAACCATTCGCGCTTCAAAGAATCAAGAAGAAGCCAAAGAAAATCTTATTAAGAAATTCAATCTTTCAGAAGTTCAAGCTCAGGCAATATTAGATATGCCACTTAGAAGACTTGCAGCACTTGAAAGACAAAAAATTGAAGAAGAATATGTTGATGTTCAAAAATTTGTAAAAGAACTTAATGAGGTTTTATCAACAGAAGGTAATATTCTCAGAGAGATTACGAAAGAATTGGAAGAGTTAAAAGCTAAATATGGGGACAAAAGGAGAACTAAAATTGTAAAAGGTGCTATTGGTAGCTTTGATGAGGAAGATTTAATTGCAAACGAACCAACAATTATTACAGTTAGTAATTCTGGATATATTAAAAGAGTCTCACCCACACTTTACAAAACACAAAAAAGAGGTGGAAAAGGGACTATTGCTGCAAAAACCAAAGATGACGATTTTATTAAGCATTTGTTAACATGCAATACCCATGACAGTATCTTATTCTTTACCTCAAGAGGAAGAGTATTTGAGATTAAGGCACATCAAATTCCGGAATTTAGCAAACAGGCCAAAGGAACACCTATTGTAAATTTCATTCAAATTGATACTGACGAAAAAATATCAACAATAATGATAAAACCTGATAATAATAGCCAGAACAATTATCTTTTATTTGCAACCAAATCCGGACTAGTCAAAAAGACATTAATTGCAGAATACGAAAGCATTAGAAATAGTGGTTTAATCGCGATAATAATTAACGAAGGAGACGAACTTTTAAACGTTACACCTACAGATAATTCCAACGAGATATTGTTGATTACTTCCCAAGGCAAAGCCATTAGATTTAAGGAAAAGGATATTAAACCAACAGCAAGAAATACAAAAGGAGTTTTAGGTATTCGTTTCTCAAAACAGGATGATTACGTAGTAAGTATGGACAGAGTCGGACCGAACGATATTAAGGTGCTGATTTTATCAGAAAGAGGTTACGGCAAAATGACAAAACTTGAGCAATATCCTACACAAAAAAGAGCTGGAAAAGGAATATTTACGTTGAAAAGAACAAACAAAACGGGAAATGTCTCCGCAATTAAGGTGGTTTCAACTACAAATCCTATGGAGTTAATCGTTGTCTCACATAATGGAATTTTGATAAAAACAAGTACAGAAAAGGTTCCAACACTTTCAAGAATGACTCAAGGGGTAAAAATTATGAATATTGGAGAAAATGATAAAGTGTGTGCGTTTGCAATTGAAGAATAAGTTAATAACAACTTAAGATGGATTTAAAAATCAAAGATATAATTCCAAGACAAATTCTTGATCAAAATGGTAATCCCACTGTTGAGGTAGAACTAATCTTATCCGATGATTCAAGACATTTTGCGTCAGTCCCTGTAATTTCCCCAAACAGCCCAATTAAGGAGTTAAGAGACGAAAATGCCAAAGATAAATACAATGGAAAAGGAGTTCTTCAAGCTCTAGTTAATATCGATATAATGATTACCCCAAATCTTATTGGAATAGATCCACGTGAACAGCAAAAAATTGACAACATAATAAAAGAGATCGATTTATCCAGGGACCTTATTAATGTTGGAGCCAATAGTGCATTAGCCGTATCTATCGCAGTTTTAAAAGCAGGAGCATACATTGATAAAATACCTATTTACTCACATGTAACTCAACTTCTTAAAAAGAATTATTCGGTTGCCTTTGCACCCAACCTTGCATTCCCTACACCTGTTATTATATTAATGGAAGGTGGAAACAAAAATTCTAATAATCTGGCAATAAACGAATTCGGAATTATTCCTCTCGGAATTAAGGATATCAGAGAAAAAATAAGGGCAGGTAGTGAAATAACTCATAAACTTAAGGAATTACTTGAAAAAAATAAGTTTGAATCGGGAGTTGGAGTAAGAGGAGGATTTATTCCGAATCTTGAAAATGACCAGACAGCGCTTGACCTTATTACTGAAGCTATTACACAATGCAACTACGATCCCAAAGGAGAGGTCGGAATCTATATTAACCCTAACATGTCTGATTACTACATAAAAGAAAGGCAACTTTACATCTTTCCCCACCAAAAATTAAATGATAAAACGTTAAACATTGAAGGACAATATAAAGAATTATTAGAATTCTATATTGACTTGGTATCCAAATATACAATTGTTGCTATTGAAAATGCATTTGACAAAGATGATTGGCCTGGATATTCAGCAATTAACCCATTAATGGAAGCACAAGGTAGGTTCTGTATTGTGGATGAATTAGTCAATAATGATGAGGATCTGATCGAAAAAGTAGTAAAAACTGGCGGTACGAACATGGTTGCACTTTCAACTCAGGGATCAGGATTAATAAGTAACGTATTGAGTAATATTGCAATCTGTAAGAAAAATAACCTTAAAATCATGATCTCTGATAACACAACTTCAACGGGTGATGTCATTTCATCACACCTAACTATTGGTACTCAATCAGAGCTAATAAAGGCAGGTTCATTATATAACTCCTATGGTATAGACAAATTAAATGAATTTATGAGGATGATAACACCTGAAATGGCTAGAAAAATACTGAATATAAATCAGTAAGAATACTTTTCTTCAGAGGTTTGAGTATCTTTTTGAGTTTGAGCAAGTGCCTCAGCTTTTTTGCTCTTTATGGTTATAAAATATATCAATCCAAACATAAATATTGGAACAAATATAAGAAAAATAAACTTACTAATTCCCGACACGGTAACACCCAATATACCTACTATCAATGTAACCCCATATTCAAAAAAAGCTATTTGAGGTTCAGAAAACCCTAGTATCATTAATTTGTGATGTAAATGCCTTTTATCTCCTGTACGCATTATTGCATTTGGGGATATTGTCTTCTTTTCAATAACTCTTTGTACAATAACAAAAATCATATCTACCACCGGTAAGGCAGCAACCATAAAAGTCGTAGCCAATTTTGCTCCCCCAATTACGCCCAGAGAAGCAACAATAAAACCATATATTGTTTTAGCAGAACTTCCTCCATATATCATCCATGGGTGAAAATTGAATATCATAAAACCTAACACACTTCCAACAAAACCAGCACTCCCAATTGCACTGACTTCACTTGAAAATTTAATGCTTACAAGAAATATAATTGTTGCGGCAATCGCACTGTTCCCTTCTATTAGTGCACATGTTCCCCCATTAAGTTTATATGCGTTTATTATAACCAAGATCCACAAAGCTAATAACAAATCACCTATGAAGCTTATAGACATTTGTATAGATAATATACTAAAAGACAAATTATAAATATCTAAATTAATCATTCTATTCAACCCCGGAATATTAATAGAATTAATTGTTATTGGGGACAGAATAAAGATCAGTACCGCTAAAATTTGATAAAATAATTGCGCTTTGTATGATAGATTCTTAATTGAATCAATTAGACCACCGACGTGAAGAATAAATGTTGGAACAAGTATCCAAATCAAGGAATCTAAATGTTTACCATACAGAAGGGTTATTACTATAAATGGTATAAAAACTGCAATTCCTCCTATTGTAGGTACTGCAGGCTTCTCCAAGTGTCTATATTTATCAGGAGAATCCTTTCGCATACTTGGAGGTAAAGCAAGGATTTTATACTTCCACCCTATTTTACCTACAATGGGTGTTAAAAATAGAGATAATAAAAATGCTAGAACAAACAACAAGCAGTATTGTACATAAACGTTATTTATCATAACATTGCTATATTTTTAATATTTAACAAACCTACCAACCAAAAAATAAGAACAATTGTAACACTTACAAACACTATCCTAATTATCAGTAAACTATATCTAGATGAAACAATCGCAAATAAAAATGAACCAAGCCAGAGCAAGGAGGGAATAACACCCAACAGAATCGTCATTCGAACTGTTTCCAATTGTAATGATGAATCACTCTGAACCAACCAAATAGGAATATATGTCAGTTCGATCTTTCTCAAATCTAAAACATTTTTCCAGATTAAAACTAAAAGTGCAATCCCAATTGTTTCAAGAACTATTAGAACGATATCATTGAAAACACTCCAATTAGTAGCTCTGAGAATAAACGGTAGAGAGCTTTTGGCTTTTAACAATTGCTTCTGTTTTATTTTTTTTATTTTCTTTTTATCCTTACCTTTCATACTTATACTGACAATGTCGGTGGAGGTACAAATCCATCACTACCTGGATCATTTACTGTATCCACTGGAGGTGGTGTTGTTAGATTAGCTGATTTGTTTGGTTGCTCTTCCTCAGGAGAAACTAAGGAAGAAGGATTTGTAGGTAATTGAGCTAAAGTATCTGAAGCAACAGAATTACTATTGACTGTCGTTGTATTATCACTTGTTATTAATGTCTTTTTCTCATCAAATGAACTATCCACTGGTGTTGCAGAATACGGCTCCCAATTATCTACAGGAACAGAACTATCAGTTGTTTTACCAACTGTAACAACTGGTCCCCCAAAAGATGAATCAGTGGAATAAAAAGTAGATGAGTCGTAAGCACTACTCTGGGATAGATCACTAGAATTATCATTAGAAGGTGGAGCATAGGTTTTATCAGACTTGCTTTCATTATAGGTATAGGTGTAACTCTCTTTTCTTCTTGTACTAAAAATCAAAGGAATCAACAATAATAATCCTAATAGAATCAAAACACCACCAATACAAACCAACAATCTTAAATTAGTTGCCATATTTTTCCAATAAGAGACAACTTTCTGAAAAACATTTTGATCCTCAGTTGAATCGTCCTTTTTTTCTTCGCCTGTTATTTCGCCATTTGGAAGATACTTAAAATACCATGTCTTAGTAGTCTTAACGTTTTCCTTTTCACCAGCATCAATCACAACTTCATGTTGTCCTTCCTCTAATTCATCAATTACACAAGAGATCGATAATTCAGATTCAGTATTTTGATTAATTTTACATTTGTCTTTGATATCTTCACCATCCAGAAGGATGCTAACAGAAGATGCTTGTATTTTTGCACCTTTTATAACCCCAATACTTGTTGAAATCGTTATTGGTAATTTTTCAATTATTGCTCCATCTCTTGGGGTAATGCTTGAGAAGAAAGGTTCCGCAGAAATAATTTCACCACCACCATTATTTTCATTTGGATCATCGTCATCCGGTTCAGGAGGAGCAGGAAGTACAACAATCTGATTTGTAATAGAAAACCCTACTCCGGCTGGAGTCATGTTGTCATAAGCCTCAATAATTACAAAGTAAGTTCCAGGGGTAAGACCATTCTGCCATGAATATTCATTTACAGATTGATCAAATTCTCTTATTTTTCTCCACGTCGACTTGTCGGCAGGGTTCGTTGAATAATAAAAGATTTGTTTTACAATTTGGTTATTATCGGTAACACTCCATTTAAACTTAACGTGTCCATTAGGATAGACCTTGACTGGAGCCGTGGGAGAAGTAATATTAATTCTTGGAATATCATTAGTATCATCTTTAACAACAATCGGCCAAATCTTTGTAACATAATGGTTTTTAATCCCATCATTAACACTTATAGCAATCATATATGCCCCAACCTTACTGGGAATTCCACGTAATTGAAATGTAATTTTTTTACCCTCATCGCTAACAACTGGTACAACTGTCAACCAATCTTTCCAATCATGCTCTGGATCTGGAGTAACAATAGAGTAAAATAACACATCTTCTGCATCAGTAGCTTTCAAATCAAACGAATACATTTCTCCTACTTTTACTGAGTTATTCAAATATGGATCTGTTGTTGGATCAAAAACCGGTAGGGAATTTTCACTGGCAGTAAAAGATAAACTACTACTTGCCATAACTTTAGGAAAAATCATACCTATCACCTTCTCCACCAATGACACATCACCATCCATCGTTTCAATTTCGAGCTCAACAGAAAATATCCCATTTATTTCTGGAGTATAAACAAAGGCTGGAGTACTGTTATAGTCAATTAATATTATTGGGTCATCATCAAAACTACCCCATTCTAAAGAATCAACTTCAACACCATCTAATATAAAAATCGCTTTAATACTTTTAATTTGAACATATTTTTCAATAACCAACCTAAATCTCATTTCTGAGCCAGGATCTATTTTTCCAGAACTTGGGAGTGTAGAAAATTCCCTAACATAGTAATCGCCATCCTCAATCCACAAAGAATAATCGTAGTAAATTACATCGGTACCATCGGAAACATAAACCACAACATCAACTGTGTCAGAAGCATCAGCAGGAACATTCCATCTAATTTCTCCAGTATTTCTGTCAATCATCATTCCTTCCGGAAATTTAATCTCATCCTTAATACAACCATTTACAACTTCATCACATATAAATGAATATTTTAAAGTATCTTCATCTTTATCGTTTGCCGAAATGGAAGTAATATATTGCTGACCTCTTTGAGCCTTGGTTGATGGAAATGTACTAATTTGCGGAAGATTGTTAATAACCTCAGATCCTGCACTATTTTTTTCGATAACATCTTTCCTTAACTCGAGTACTACAATTGGTATAGCCCAAAGCAAAAGTAAGATAAAAAAAGCACTTATATTTTTCTTAAATTTCATATGTTTTCTATTAAACCTAATATAATGCTAACTTTTGATTAATTGTCTCAGAGATCGTTGACAAATACTGACTATCAACACTTCCGGAACTCAACATTTTTTCAACAATTGGATAAAGCATTTCCTTTAATAAAGTCTTATCCAATAGAGGCAATTGATCAAAACTTGGAGCCATTGTCATTATTACTCCAACATAAGGAGCTGTCGAAATTTCACTTGCAACATCTGGACGAGAATATGGTTCTCCAAACGCCCTACTGTCCATAGTCATCGAATTAGAGTAAAGTTTTTTCATTACTTCTGGAGTACTTAAATATACCACAAATTTCCAAGCTTCTGTCTGATTTTTTGAGTTTTTAGAAACAGCATCGCCCCAATAATCTGCATAATAAACTGGAGTTGTATTACCAACAATTTGAGGAACAGGTGCCAAAGCAAAATCCACATTAGGATTGCTGAGAATTATATCGAAAACTCTCCAGCTTGGAGCAAACATCATACCAACTTTTCCTTGGAAAAACATCTGTAAATCATCGTCAAAACCATCACTCCAAACCTTACTTTCCTTTACAAAATCAGTATAAAACTTGATCGTTGGCAGAAACCTAGTATCAGTCAAATCAACTTTATCATTATTTGTAATTATTGCATTATTTTGTAATAACAATAATCCCAATATTTCATCAGCATGTCTAATATTATTGGTCGAACCTATTGCAGCACCCGCTTGTGTAATCGTACCTCCTTCTGTTTTCGTTAGTTTTTTTGCATAATCGGTAAATTCATCCCAATCTTTTGGTGGTTCTGTTAAACCTGCTTCAGCGAAAAGAGCTTTGTTATAATATAGAGCCAAACCATCAACTTCCCAAGGAATTGCATAGAGGTTTCCATCTGATCCCGTAAAGCTTTTTTGAGCTATCGGAAAAAATGTTGAAGCGTAAGTTGAAGAAGACATTATATTTGATGGAAGTGGGGACAAATTATCTTGTAATTTACCAACCCAAGTATTGTGTATTCTAACAATATCAGGAGAAGCTGGCTCTGCCAACTGAAAATAAACACTTTGTTCATATTGTGCAAAACTTTTCCTAACATATTGAATCTTTATTCCTGGATTTTGTGCCTCATAATCTGCTATTATCGGTGCCATGACGGATTCAGGTTCCCATAATCCCCAATAAGTTATTACTTTATCAGTTGACGTCGTTGTTCCACCGTTGTCGGTCGGTTCATCTGTTGGAGTTCTACCACTATTTTTGTTTGATAAAACAACTGCAACAATAACAAGAATAATAATTACAACCGCTATTATGCCAAAAATTATTAGCATCTTCTTTTTGTCCATATTTATAAGGCAAAATTTACATTAATAACTAAATATATCGTATCATATTTCTAATTTTTCTGCCACTACAACGTATCGATGTGTCCCAATTCCCCAAGGATAACATGTCATCAAAGTTAAAGTTTCTTTCCCTTTTATTCCTTCGATAATTGAAATATCATCGGTAGAAACTATTTTTTCAGTAATTACTCTATATTCAATTACTTTATCGTCCCTATTAACCAATACCGTATCACCAATTTTAATATCCTTTAGTTTAGTAAAAATAATATGTGGATTGTTGGGATTACGGTTATAATAACGATTATCTCCACTGTGCCCATAAATAAAGGAGTTACCACCGTCCCCTGGTAAAGGAGTATATTTAAAATGCGCAACACCCTTATATAAATATTTGTCATATACTTTTTTGTCAAAACTTTCAACGTTAGGGGTTATTATTGTATTTTCAATTCCGACCGAAGGTATTGAAATGTACATCTGCTTGCCATAAGAAGTATCAACAAAACCTCCACTTTTCACAAAGCTAGTTTCTTGATAGTAATCCTCCAGATCGACAAATAGATTTTCAATATAACTTAATTCAGGATTGTACACTTCTGATAAAGTAACCTCATTTGAATGTTCAGAGTCTTCCGCAGAAGACTTAGAAATATTAACATAATCCCAAAGAATTGGAGCATTTATATAAATTATTAGGAAAAGACCAGAAGCTATCAAAACATATGAAATTATACGAGAAAAAGGAATTTCAAGTTTATTTACTTTTTTTTCTTTTTTATAACGAACCTCAATTTCAGACATTTTTTTTACTTCTATTTAATGTACCAATTATAATAAAAAATAAGCAAATTTACAATTTAGTTGCAAAAATCTAATGCTTAATATACAATCTACCGATAGCAAATATAATGTATGAGTGCTAAAACATGAAAAAAGATTACTATGAAATATTAGGAGTTGAAAAAACAGCTTCCGAACCTGAGATAAAAAAAGCTTACAGAAGTTTAGTAAAAAAATGGCATCCAGATGTAAACAAAGAGAAAGGTGCAGAAGAAAAATTCAAGGAAATACAAGAAGCTTACGAAGTACTTTCAACCCCTGAAAAAAGAAAACAATATGATCAGTTCGGACATCAAGGCGTTGGTGATGGGATGAACTTCCAAGAAGGATATTACGATATGGGTGGATTTGGTAACCTTAATAATATTTTTGAAGAATTATTAAGAGGTGGCGGATCCCCTTTCGGAAGCTTTTTCTCGGATTCAGGATTTGGACAAACTCGTCAAAGAAAAACAAAAGGTAGGAAATTTAGAGGTGAAGACGTAATGGTAAAAATCACCTTGGATATTATTGACGCAAATAACGGTGGGGAACATGACGTGAAATATATGCATAAAGAAATTTGTAGTAAATGCGAAGGGACTGGTGCAAAAAATGGAAAATTAAGTACTTGTCCACAATGTCAAGGAAAAGGGGTCACTCAATCCGTACAAAATTCATTCTTTGGTCAAATGATTGTACAAAGTGAATGTTCAATGTGTGCAGGAACCGGTCAAACTGCAACCGAAAAATGTGAAACATGTAGAGGGCATGGATACATTGAAAAAG
>ENA-UOWE01002164-UOWE01002164.1-activated-sludge-metagenome-genome-assembly--contig:-NODE-2164-length-22116-cov-6.114591_pt1 | contig 22116 bp, 15 predicted proteins | sample MGYA00249841_ERZ761562 | MGnify/ENA primary metagenome ERZ761562 (study PRJEB28883, sample SAMN05720200) | activated sludge metagenome | isolation source: Anaerobic digester | place: Japan... | reverse complement strand
GGAAGAGGCCCCCGGGTGGCACCCCGACCCTCGCCATCGCCGGTGCGGGGGTGGCTGGCGCCTATCTCGGTGCGCTCCTCGCGACCCGCGGGGTCGACGTCGAGCTCTTCGACCCTGCGGCCCACGGGACGGACTGTGGCCTCTCCCCGTGCGGGTGGGGCGTTCCTTCCCGCACGGGTCCGTATCTCGAGGCGGTCGGCCTCTCCCTGGACGACTACGTCCTCGCCTCCATGGAGAACCTGACGGTCGGGGGGCTCAGGGCCCGGACGTCCCTCCTGACACTCGACAAGCCCCGCCTCGTCCGTGACCTTGCCCGGTTCAACCGGGTCCATCGGCGTTCCGTCGGTCCGGAGTTGATCGAGGGGTATGATCTGGTCATCGACGCGACCGGTCTCGCACGAGCCCTCCTGCCCCCGTGCCGGTCTGACCTCCTTCTTTCGACCGCTCAGTGCCGCATCACGGCGGATCCGGGAGAGGGACGCCGGCTCGCACCCGCCGTCGAAGGGGGTGTCGTCCCGGGTTTCGGATACACCTGGCTCTTTCCCCTGGGCGGGGACCAGTACCACCTCGGTGCGGGCGTCGTCGGACCGGTCGATCCGGAAGGCCTGCTGCAGCGTGCCCTCCTGGGACTGACAAGAGGTGCACGTCTCGTCCGGCACTGTGTCTGCCGCGGAGCGGTCCGCGTCTCCTCCCCGCACCAGGCGACACCGTTCTACACAGAGTCGGGGAGAAAGGGAGGCACACGCCGCATCATCGTCGGAGTGGGGGAGTCGATCGGGGCCGTCGGGCCGTTCACCGGCGAGGGCATCCTCCCCAGCCTGGAGTGTGCCCGGTTGCTCGCCGCCCATCTGGACGATCCGGAGGGCTACACCCGCGCAGTCCTCAGGCACTTCGGGTGGATGAAGGGTGAGCGGAAGACCCTCGACCGGCTCCTCGCCCCGGCTGGGGCGGCGAACCTCGGGCTGCACGACCGCTGGCGGTTCTACCGCAACGCCCGCCGCTCCGGGATCCGGCTTCCGCTCGGGGAGGCGGTGAGAAGGTCGGGACGGTTGTCGGAGTGGGTGGACGGGCCGGCGCCCTGAATGCCGGCGATTGAAATACCAGGTATTTAATGGGTTGAAGCTCCAATCGGACGTTCGTTACCAGACCAGGAGGTATGCGACATGAAGGTGATCGAGATCGAAGGGATCGGGCCCGCCTACGCGGGAAAGCTCGCAGAAGCGGGGATCATAACCGTGGAGGGGCTGCTGGAGAGGGGCGCCACCCCGAAGGGGCGGAGGGCGATCGCGGCGGCGACCGGGATCAGCGAGGGGACGATCCTGCGCTGGGTGAACATCGCCGATCTCTTCCGGGTCCGGGGTATCGGAAGGCAGTATTCACAACTGCTCGAAGCGGCGGGGGTGGACACGGTCGTGGAGCTCTCGAAGCGCGTGCCCGCGAACCTTACCCGGAAGATGAACGAGGTGAATACCGAAAAGAGACTCGTCAGGAAGACACCCGCAGAGACGCTCGTCCGGGCGTGGGTCGAACAGGCGAAGGCGCTGCCACGTATCGTGACGCACCGGTAGGGTGGACCGGGTGTCCGACACCGGGGAAGGGGTCGGGAGTTGCGCCCTCTCACCTCTGCGGCGTCGGTGGAGGAGGACGTCCGGGACGTTCGCAATCCCGGATGGCGTAAACGGGGGGCGGCGAGCAGCCCTTCGCCCGTAGGCCCGCGTCGAGGAGCAGGGCTCACGCGACGGGCAGGAGGGGGGACCGCGATCACCACGTACGCCTTGAGCTGGAGACCGGAGAACCGCCGGAGCGTTTGAACAGAAGGGCATCCGTCTCCAGGATCAGTGAACCCGGGAGCATGGGCACGACACGGGAAATGGGTTCCGCACGAAGGTTTGACAAGTACCGGCGCCCGAATATGATCGGTGATGGAGTTCACCGTCAACCGCGGGTCCCGCTGATAACTCCTACCCCTTTCGAGGAGAGATCACATGGACCCGATGATCGCAACGGACCCTCCCTCACTCGCGACCGACCTGGCCGATCTCGCCGGCCGTGTCCGCTCCTTCGGCCCTGAGTTCGTCTCCGCCGCGGACCGTTTCGACGACCTTGCCCGCCGGCTCGACGAGGGCTCGTTTCACCTGGCCGTGCTTGGCCAGTTCAAGCGCGGCAAGAGCACTCTGCTGAACGCCCTGCTCGGCGAGGCCGTGCTGCCGAGCTCGGTCGTGCCGCTCACGGCGATCCCGACCCGGATCCGGTCGGGCCCGGTGCGGCAGGTCCGGATCGCCTTTGCCGACGGCAGGGCCGAGGTGGTCCCCGCCGTCCCGGACGCGCCGGCGCTCGCGGGCGTGCTCGCCCGCTACGTCACGGAGGAGGCGAACCCCGCCAACCGGCTCGGCGTCCGCGAGGTCGAAGTGCTCCATCCCTCTCCCGCCCTAGCCCACGGGGTCGTGCTGATCGATACGCCGGGGATCGGCTCGACGTACGCGCACAACACCGCGACCACGATGGCATTCCTCGCGGAGTGCGACGCGGCCCTCTTCCTCGTCTCGGCGGACCCCCCGATCACCGCCGTCGAGGTCGAGTTCCTCCGCGAGGTCCGGGGCCGGGTCCCCCGCCTCTTCTTTCTGCTCAACAAGGTCGATTACCTCACTGACGAGGAGGCGGCAAAGGCCACAGGCTTTCTACGCCGGATGCTGGCCGAGCAGGCAGGCGTCCCGGCGGACGTCCCGATCTACCCGGTCTCGGCCCGCCGGGGGCTCGCCGCCCGGGAGTCCGGCGACGCCGGCGGATGGCAGGCGAGCGGCTGCGCCGAGGTCGCGGACCGCCTGCTCCAGTTCCTGGCCGAGGAGAAGCAGCAGGTGCTCGAGTCCACGGTCCGCCAGCGTGCGGTCGAACTGGCGGACGAGGTCCTCCTTGCACTCCGGCTCTCTCTCCGGGCCATCTCGATGCCGATCGAGGAGCTGGATACGAAGAGCAGGCAGTTTGACGAGGCCGTCGCGGCGGCCGAACAGCAGCGGCGGTTCGCGAAGGACATGCTCGCCGGAGAGCAGAAGCGGATGGCCGAGCTGGTCGAACAACGGGCATCCGAGCTCCGCCAGCAGTACCGTCTGCAACTCGGCGCGGTGGCCGAGGAGGCGTTCCGAGAATCCGGATCCGAGTCGGTTGCGGTCGAGGCGATGGCCGGGGCGGTGGCCACGGAGTTCCCGCGCGAGCTGGAGGCGACCGCCGCCCTGCTCGACGAGGAACTCGCCAGACGGCTGCGGATCCACCACGAGAACGCCGCCCGGCTGATCGGCTCGGTCAGAACGGCCGCGGCCGAACTCTTCGAGGTGCCGTACCATGTGCCGGGGACGGAACACCGGTTCGAGCAGCGGTCCCGGGCATGGTGGGTCCGGCGTGACTTCTCCATGTCGCCGCTCATCCCGATCCCGGCAGAGATGGTCGAGCGGGCCCTCCCGCGCGTGCTGCGCGAGCGGCGCATCCGGGAACGGCTGTCACGGCAGGTGGAGAACCTCGTGCGGTCGAACGTCGAGAACCTCCGCTGGTCGATGATACAGGACCTCGATGCCGCCTTCAGGGCCTTTGCCACCGAGCTCGATCAGGGACTGTCCGATGCGATCCAGGCAACGCATGGCGCGATCCTGGCGGCAGTCGAGGCGCGGCGGAGGCACGAGGAGGCGGGACGGGACCTCGCGGCAGCCCGCGAGCGTGAGATCGCGCTGGTCGAGGAGGTCCTGGCGCGGGTGATAAGAGCGTGACGGGCACGGTGCCCGGAGAGCCGCAACCGTGACCACCGACCTGTTCCGCCGGACGACCGTCCGGAGAATGCGGCGGTGCGACGGGGAGCTGCCCTCCGATCGAACCATCTCACCACCGTGAGAGGCGGTGCATCCATGACGTTCTACAGTATTCTCTTCGAACGTCCGGAGGACGACCCGGGGGAGGCGACGGGCCGGGACGCCCCGGCATACTTCGCCGATCTCAACCTGGACCAGGTGATCGACGAGGTGATCACCGGGTTCGAGGAGTACGACCTGGCCCCGTTCTTTTATGCTCCGCTCGCGAGCGTCAGGGCGGTCGTGTATCGTCAGGAGGTCCTCCGGGAACTGGAGGGTGACCGCCCGTCGGAATGCATCCGGGCGTTCACCAGAAAGATGCAGACGATGCGCCGGTACCTGGAACTTGCAGACCGACTCCGCCATCCGTACCAGAAGAGGCGCTGGTTCCTGGACGCGGTCCGGGTATACTGCGACGCGGTCGACCACCTCTCGCGCGAGCTTTCCTCTCTCAAACCGGCATCACGCGGTCTCTCGGCCCTCTGCGACCACCTGACGACCTACACGCGATCGTCTGAATTCACCGGGCTCGTCGGCGACGTTGAGGTCCTGACCCGAAGATGCGCCGGGGTGAACTACTGCATCTCCATCGACGGCGGCACGGTCACCGTCCTTCCGTGCGACTCCGAGGCGGACCTCGGCGCTGAGGTGGAGGTGGCCCTCGCGCGCTTCCGGCAGGGTGCGGTCGAAGACCACTTGGTGGTGTTCGACGATCGGCCGGAGATGACCCATGTCGAGGAGCGGATCCTTGACCTGGTCGCGATGCTCTACCCCGACGTCTTCAGGGAACTCGACGTCTTCCAGGATGCCCATGCAGGGTTCCTGGACCCGACGATCGCCCGGTTCGACCGGGAGGTCCAGTTCTACCGGGCATACCTGGCATTCATCTCCCGGTTCCGGGAGACGGGACTACAGTTCTGCATTCCCCGGGTCTCCGGGACGAGCCGGGAGGTGTGCAGCCGTGACTGTTTCGATCTGGCGCTCGCCATGCGCCTGCTCGAGAAGAGGGCGCCGATCGTCTGCAACGACTTCGCCCTAAAGGATCCGGAGCGGATCTTCATTATCACCGGCCCGAACCAGGGTGGAAAGACGACCTTTGCCCGCGCCTTCGGGCAGATGCACCACCTCGCCGGTCTCGGATGCTCCGTTCCCGGTCGGGAAGCCCGGCTCTTCCTGTTCGACCGGCTCTTCACGCACTTCGAACAGAAAGAGACGATCGACAATCTCCAGAGCGGGCTGGAGAACGACCTGCTGAGAATCCATTCCATCCTTGCGGAGTGCACACCCTCGAGCATCGTCATCATCAACGAGATCTTTTCGTCCACCACGGTCCGGGACGCCCTTTTTTTGGGGCAAAGGGTGCTCGAACAGGTGGCGAAGCTGGACATGATCGCGGTCTGTGTCACGTTCCTCGATGAGCTCGCAACCCTGGACAAGACGGTGAGTCTGGTGTCCACAGTCGATCCAGAGTACCCCGAACGCCGCACGTTCCGGATCGAACGACGGCCCGCCGACGGACTCTCGTTCGCCCTTGCGATCGCGAAGAAGCACAGGCTCACCCATCGCGACCTACTGGAGCGGATACCCCCATGAAGCCACACCTCCTGTTCAGACAAGAGACGTTCTCGCCGAGCTGGGGGATGATCCGCACCTCCCCCTCCCCCGCCTGGTGGAAGAACCGGGATGTTCAGAAGCAGTGGGAGATGCTCCCTGCGGACCGGCGCATGCTGACCGATGACCTGGAGCTGGACATCCTCTTCGACGCCATGGCACGCAGGGATAGGTTCCTCTTCGAGGTGGCGAAGAACGTCGTGCTCACATACGTGACCGATGCCGATACGATACGGTACCGCCAGGAGATCCTCAGGGACTGCCTGAATCACCCTGAGGCCATACGGGCGATCTACGCGATCACGGCGGAGGCGATCGAACGGCACCGGGAGGAGGTCCGGTGGTACCTCTCCCAGTCTCCGGACTCGATCCGTTCGACGTCGATCAAGGCGCTCGAACTCTTCATCGTGAGGCTGACGGAGCTGCGAGAGACGATCGCCTCGCATGGGCCCGCGTTCGAGTCCGAAGGTCTCCAGGCACTCGCTGCGATGTTCGAGAACGAGCTCTCCGACGAGTTCTTCGCCGGGATCAGGGAACTACTCGAGGAACTGAAGTTCCCGCACGGCATCCGGATACGGGCGGGGCTCGGTCAGGGTAACCGGGGAGAGAACTACGCACTTCAGAGAGCCCGGAAGGCGGAGAGACAGGGATGGTTGAGCCGGGTCTTCTCCCGGGAGGGTTCGTCCCGGTACAGCTTCACGATCCACGAACGCGACGAGGCAGGGTTCCGCGCGCTGGCAGAACTGAAAGGAAGAGGCATGAACACCGCCTCCAACGCCCTCGCCCAGTCATCCGACCACATCCTTGCCTTCCTTGTCGCGCTGAAGACGGAACTCGGATTTTACATCGGCTGTCTGAACCTCTGGGAGGAACTGACCCGTCTGGGTGAACCGGTCTGCTTTCCCGTGGCACTCGATCCCGGCCACCATACACTCTCGTACGCGGGGCTCTACGATCCGTGCCTGGCACTGAGGATGGGGCAGCCTGTGGTCGCAAACGACGCAGATGCAGAGGGTATCGACCTCGTTGTCATCACCGGAGCGAACAGGGGCGGAAAGTCCACGCTCCTGCGCAGTATCGGGCTGGCACAGCTGATGATGCAGGCAGGCCTCTTCGTGCCTGCCGATCTGTTCACGTCCGGCATCTGTACCGGTATCCATTCGCACTTTGGGCGGGAGGAGGACAGCACCATGCAGAGCGGCAAGTTCGACGAGGAGCTCGGCAGGATGAGCGGGATCGTCGACCTCTTAAAGCCGGACAGCATGGTGCTCTTCAACGAGTCGTTCGCGGCGACGAACGAACGGGAAGGTTCGGAGATCGCACGGCAGATCGTCTGCGCACTCCTCGAACGGCGGATCCGGGTGGTCTTCGTGACCCACCTCTCGGAGTTTGCCTGCACCCTCTACGAAAGAAGGATGAAGAATGCACTCTTCCTGCGGGCGGAGAGAGAGGCGGACGGGACACGGTCCTTCCGGGTGACGGTGGGCGAACCGTTGCAGACGAGCTACGGCGAGGACCTGTATGCACGGATCTTCACCGGAGCGTTCCCGGGCCCGGCACCGGACGGCTCGAACCGACCCCCCAGACCACGATCGGGCGATCGAACGAGATGATGGCCTGCCGGGTATTGAGAGGGACCGCCTGGAATCATCGATAAATAGAATAGATCCAGATCGGTACAGTACTCGGACGGGTCCGCCCGGGAGATCCAAAGACCTGCCGGCATCGTGGTGACGGATCGGTGGTCGGCGCTGCGTCCCGGAGTGCCGAACGGCAGCGGCGGACCGCGCCGGCGTGAAAGAACGATTGAACCGTCAACTCCGACCAGGAGTCACGGAGTCCCCTGCATGAAGACCACGATAGAGTCCATCAAGGCCCGCGAGATCCTCGACTCGCGCGGCAACCCGACCGTTGAAGTCGATCTCATCCTCGCCTGTGGCATCGCCGCCCGGGCAGCGACGCCATCCGGGGCCTCAACCGGCCTTCACGAAGCGGTCGAGCTTCGCGACAAAGAACCGGGACGATACAAGGGAAAGGGGGTGCAGAACGCTGTCCGGGCGGTCAACACCGAACTCGCAGGAGCGGTGATCAACCTGGACGCGACCGACCAGGGGGCGATCGACCGGGCCCTTCTCAAGGCAGACGGGACGCCGAACAAGGAGCGCTGTGGTGCGAACGCGATCCTCGCGGTCTCGATCGCCGCCGCGCGCGCCGCTGCAACCGCACGGGGAGAGCCACTCTGGCGGTACCTCGCCGTCGACCCCTCCACCCCGGTGCTCCCGGTGCCCTGCATGAACATTTTGAACGGCGGCGTCCATGCGAACTGGCAGGGCCCGGACTTCCAGGAGTACATGATCGCCCCGGTGGGAGCGCCCTGTTTCGCAGAGGCCCTCCGCTGGGGTGCCGAGGTCTACCACACGCTCAGGTCCATTCTCAAGGCGAGGGGCTACGCGGTCGGTGTCGGGGACGAGGGGGGGTTCGCGCCCGCCGTCCCGACGAATACCGAGCCGCTCGACCTGATCGTCGCCGCGATCGAGGAGGCGGGCTATGCACCGGGTCGCGAGGTCGGGATCGCCCTCGATCCGGCCTCATCCGGTTTTTTCGTGGAGGGGATCTACCGCCTGCGGACCGAGAAGACCGTCCTCGACTCGACCGGGCTGATCGAGCGGTACCGCGAACTCGTCGACGCCTACCCGATCGTCTCGATCGAGGATGGCCTGGCCGAGGATGACTGGGAGGGGTGGCAACGGCTCACGGCGTCCCTCGGCGACCGGGTCGAACTGATCGGCGACGACATCTTCGTGACGAACGTCGAGCGGATCGGCCGGGGGATCGCGGAACGGACTGCAAACTCGGTCCTGATCAAGCCCAACCAGATCGGCACTGTGACCGAGACGATCGCGGCCGTCGAGCTCGCCCGCAGACATGGCTGGGGGGCGATGGTCTCGCACCGCTCCGGCGAGACGGTCGACTCTTTTATCGCCGACTTCACGGTCGCGATGGGTACGGGGAAACTCAAGACGGGCGCGCCGGCCCGTGGTGAGAGGGTTGAGAAGTACAATCAGCTCCTCCGGATCGAGGAGGAGATGGGTAGCATGGCGCGCTACGCCGGTCGCGCCGCCTTCGTCCGGTAGAGGATGACCCCCTCCCCCCCCGGTTTCGTCCAGCGAGGGCGATCCTCCACTGCGTCCGGTGTGCCCGTGGCTCCTAGGCACTGGCTGAACCGGACCGTGCTCGGCGCGGGACTCGCGAGCTTCCTCTCCGACTTCTCGCACGAGGCGATCACGGCGCTGCTCCCTGCATTCCTGGCCGCGCTGGGCGCCCCGGCCTATGCCCTCGGCATCATCGAGGGGGTGAGCGACGGTGCCGCGAGCTTCATGAAGCTCCTCGCCGGCCACTACGCGGACCGGACGGGACACGGAAAGGAGGTTGCGTTCGCCGGGTACGTCGTCACGGGCCTCTTTCCCGCCTTCCTGGCCGTCGCCGGGTCATGGCCGGTCGTCCTGTTGGCGCGCGCCATCGGCTGGATGGGACGCGGGGTCCGCGGGCCGCCGCGGGACGCGATCCTGACCGCCTCGGTCTCCAGGGCCGACCTCGGCAAGGCCTTCGGGTTCCACCGGGCCGGAGATACGCTCGGCGCGCTCACCGGCCCGGCCCTCGCGCTCGGGCTCGTCACGACCCTCGGACTCCGGGAGATCTTCTGGCTCGCCGTGGTCCCCGGTCTCCTCGCGGCGCTTGCGTTCGGGCTGCTCGTCCGTGCGGACCGTCCCAGAGACCGGGAGGAGATCTCCCTGGTCGCCTCGCTCACCGGGCTGCCCTCCCGGTTCCGCGCCTATCTGTCGGCGGTCCTCGTCTTCGGCCTCGCCGACTTTTCACACACGCTCCTGATCGCGTACGCGGCCGTCGCCCTGACGCCGGCCCTCGGTCCGGTCCAGGCCGCCGCAGCCGGAGCCGGGCTCTACCTTATCCGAAACGCGACGTACGCCGTCGCCAGTTACCCGCTCGGCGCCCTCGGCGACAGGTTCGGCCGGACGCGTCTCCTCGCCGGCGGTTACGCCCTGGCCGTGCTCACCCTCCTGGGCTTTGCCCTTGCGCCCCCGTCGTTGCCGGCCTTTGCCCTTCTCTTCAGCCTGGCCGGGATCTACATCGCGGCCGAGGATACGCTCGAGGGGGCTGTCGCCGGTGCCCTCGCCCCCGAGCGGCGGCGCGGCATCGCGTTCGGTGCGCTTGCCACCGTGAACGGGGTCGGCGACCTCGTCTCGAGCATCGCGATCGGGTTCGTCTTCGCGCTGGCCGGGTACCCCACCGGGTTCGTGCTGGCCGCGATCATGGCCGCCTTCGGGACGGCGCTCCTCGTCTTCGGTACCGGCCCGGGTGCTGGGACCAGGGGGACCAGGGCGCCGTAGGTCGTGCGGGAGTCCCGCCCGGCCCCGAACCGGTCCCCGGTGGACAAATCGAGCCGGTCGGGCGGAACGAGGGAGATCGTGGGGGGAGACCGCCGATCCCCCCTCCGGGACGATCGACCCGGCGGAGAGCCGGGAGACCGGGTGGTGGCGGTATCGGGCCGGAGCGTCGGGAGGGACGGGAACGGGCACCGGAGTATCTGCGCGATGATCGGGGTGAACGCGCCGGGATGCCCCCCCGGAGAGACCCATCGGCTGCTTGCTTGATCACCCCGGGGACACGGTGCCGGCCCGTGCAGAGGCCCGGAACCGTTCCTAGATCATCAGCCCCTCCGGGGCGGGGGAGAAAGGAGGGGGTCGCACAAAGCCCTATGTCTGTTCGGTGACCACCCTGTGAAGAGGCGATGAGGTCCGCCCCGGGAACCGCCGCCAGGCTGATGACCTCTAAAGAGGAAAAGGACGATGGCACCCATTCCCTTACCGGCGGAGGTACTCCACTATGTCGCAGAACGCCGGTGCGATGACGGCGGGTACTGCTTCTACCGGCTTCCTGAACCGAACGCGGCCGATACGCATTTCGCACTTGCGATCCAGGCCCGGCTCGGCACGGTCCTCCCAGATCCCGAGACCGTCGCCTTCCTCCGGTCGCTACAGCGGCCGGACGGCTCGTTTCCAAACATCTTCGTGGCCGACCATGTCCTGGCCGGGCTCGCCCTGCTCGGCGGGACGCCGCTCCATGACCCGGCGGAGTACCTGCTCTCCCATCTGGCGACGCTGGGAGACCACGAGCGCCCACCGGAGCAGCTCTCTGCGCTTGAGGGGGTGCGGGCGGCCCTCCGGGCCTGCCGGCTCACCGGGACTCCGTATGACAGGGAGACGCACGATGGTATCCTCTGCCATATCCGGTCCTTCCGGCACCCCGACGGCGGTTTCGGAGCGGGACAGTCGACGCTGGGCGAGACCGCCGATGCCCTGGAGGTGTTGACCCTGCTGGGCCGGCCGGAGGAGGCGGCCCGGGCCGCTCCCTTCATCGCGAGCGCTGAACGCCCGGAGGCAGGCTTCTTCTTTCTCGAGCCGGTCGCCGCCCTGGTCCGGGCATGTCACCTCCTCGGGCGGCCGCTTCGTTCACCCGGACAGGTCCGCAGTTTCGTCCTCGGGCTCCGGCACCATGCGGGCGGGTTCGTCCGTTCGCGGTTCGGCGGCGCCCCGACCCTGGAGTTCTCCTACCTTGCGATCGAGACGCTCGTCCTGCTCGACAGAGATGCAGACCCTAGCCCCCGGGGAGATCCGCCCGAACCTCTCCGATACCGGTGAGAGGAGGTCACATGTCCATCCTCTCGTACGCTTCCCTTTCGTCAGACCCGGATCCCCGGTCTCGTTCTGTTGGGGGCGACCTGTTCGTGGATCGTCCGGTCTGTCCACCCGGAGAGGTGACAGGGAAGGGGGTCTCTTCTTCCTCCCTGATCCCGACGGGGAAGACCGGGTCGTTCTCAGACACGTTCGCACCGTCCGTTCGAGAACGATTGCCCCGCGCATTCCGGGTCCTGCAGGAGGAAAGACCAGCGACCGTTGCCAGGCGGACGAGCCGGGCCGGTGAGACGAGGGACACGACGGTCATCCACCCGGCGGGGATCCCCTTCGTCCGCAGACATAAAAGGCGTCGTGGGATCCATCGGACACACCCCGGAGGGGGGCGTCCGGGCCGTTCCTGCCCGTACCACGTGACGTGTCGATCCCCCCCCTCATTGTGCCCCCTCCCGGGGATGGAACCGATCCCGTCGTTCCCGGATTCGGGGTGACACACCTGCATCGATCCTACCGGTCTCTCTCCTGCAGGATACGTTCCCGGTGACCCCTGACCACCTTCGCCCCCGGGTTCCTCTTTTCGGCAGCGATGCCGGTTCAAAAAAGGTCGGTGAGCCCGGGGCGTCCCCGGGTGAACTCTCCGGGGCGGGATCGGGGGGGCTCCAGGTTCCCCACCCCCAGCAGGCTACGCCCGGGCAAGGTCAAACCGGTCGAGGTTCATCACCTTCGTCCATGCAGCGACGAAGTCGTGGACGAACGTCTCCCCCGCGTCCGCGCTCGCGTAGTACTCGGCCAGCGCCCGGAGCTGGGCATTCGACCCGAAGACCAGGTCGACCCTAGTACCGGTCCACCTCGGTTCTCCGGTCTTCCGATCCCGCCCCTCGTACAGACCGTCCTTCTCCGGGATCGGCTTCCACTCGGTGCCCATGTCGAGCAGGTTCACGAAGAATTCGCTGGTAAGCACCCCGGGGCGTTCCGTGAAGACGCCGTGCGGAGTACGGGCCACATTGATATTCAGCACGCGCATCCCGCCGACGAGCACCGTCATCTCGGGCGCGGTGAGGGTGAGGAGCCGGGCCCTGTCGACCAGGAGGAATTCGGCCACGCGTGCATCCCCCGGGTTCTTGACGTAGTTGCGGAATCCATCCGCCGTCGGCTCCAGCACGGCGAAGGCGTCCGCGTCGGTCTGATCCTCCCGGGCATCCATGCGCCCGGGCACGAAGGGGACCGCCACGGTGTAACCAGCGTACGCCGCCGCCTGCTCGATTCCGGCACCCCCGGCGAGAACGATCAGGTCGGCGAGCGAGATCCTCTTCCCACCGCGGGCGGTGCGGTTGAACTCGTCCCGGATCCCCTCCAGCGTTTTGAGCACCTTCGCCAGCCGTTCCGGTTCGTTGACCTCCCAGTCCTTCTGCGGCGCAAGCCGGATACGGGCCCCGTTCGCTCCTCCACGTTTGTCGGAGCCACGGAATGTGGACGCCGAACCCCACGCGGTCGCGACCAGTTCAGGTACGGACAGGCCGGATGCGAGGACCCGGCCCTTGAGGAAGGTGACGTCGTCGGCATCCACCAGTTCGTGATCGACCGGGGGGATCGGGTCCTGCCAGATGAACTCTTCCGCAGGCACCTCGGGGCCGAGGTACCGGCTCCTCGGACCCATATCACGGTGGGTCAGCTTGAACCACGCACGGGCGAACGCCTCCGCGAGCTGGTCCGGGTGCTCCAGGAAGCGTCTCGCGATCTGCTCGTAGACCGGGTCGAACCGCAGGGCCAGGTCGGTGGTCAGCATCCCCGGTGCGCGGCGCTTCGACGGGTCGTGGGGGTCCGGCACGCTGCCGGCTCCCGCCCCGCTCTTCGGCCTCCACTGGTAGGCACCTGCCGGGCTCTTCTCCAGCTCCCATTCAAACGCAAAGAGGTTCCGGAGGAAGTTGTTACTCCACCGGATCGGTGTCTGGGTCCAGATCACCTCCGGGCCACCGGTGATCGTGTCGTTGCCCCTGCCGGTGCCGAACGTGCTCCGCCACCCGAGACCCTGCTCCTCGATGGGGGCGGCCTCGGGCTCCGGTCCGACGTGGGAGACCGGGCCGGCACCGTGCGTCTTTCCGAACGCGTGACCGCCGGCGATGAGGGCCACCGTCTCCTCGTCGTTCATCGCCATGCGGGCGAAGGTCTCGCGGATATCCCGGGCCGCCGCGACCGGATCCGGATTCCCGTTCGGTCCTTCCGGATTGACGTAGATCAGGCCCATCTGGACGGCGGCGAGCGGTCTCTCGAGGTCCCGGTCACCGCTGTATCGCCGGTCGCCCAGCCACTCGCTCTCCGGACCCCAGTATACGTCTTCGTCCGGTTCCCATGCATCCTCCCGGCCCCCGGCAAAGCCGATCGTTGTAAAGCCCATCGACTCGAGGGCGACGTTGCCGGCGAGGATCATCAGATCCGCCCACGAGATCCTTCTCCCGTACTTCTGCTTGACCGGCCAGAGCAGCCGGCGCGCCTTATCCAGGTTCGCATTATCGGGCCAGCTGTTCAGGGGCGGGAAACGCTGCTGGCCGGAACCGGCGCCCCCCCGCCCGTCACCGACGCGGTAGGTCCCGGCGCTGTGCCACGCCATCCGGATCAACAGCGGGCCGTAATGGCCGAAGTCGGCGGGCCACCAGTCCTGCGAGTCGGTCATCAGTGCCCGAAGGTCATCCTTGACAGCGGCGAGATCGAGCTTATTGAACTCCTCGGCGTACCTGAACTCCCTGCCCAGCGGGTTGGACAGGGGAGAGTGCTGATGTAGGACCTTCAGATCCGGCTGGTTCGGCCACCAGTCCCGGATGGACATCCCCTTTCGAATACCTGTCATCTCATCCCCTCCATCACGTGTCTGATGTGCGCCGAAGGATTAATAGATACCCCGGATCCGGTACCCGGATGTCCCTTTCGCCCGTACACCTTAACCACCCGGTTCGAAACCGGTTCCCACCCACTATAGAGCGCGAGGGCGGTCCCGAGGGTTCGCACCGCCGTATCCACCGACCGTGATCCGGGTCTCACGGGGTGCACGTATGGAAATGTTTATTTTTTTGGAGTGGTGATGCCGTCGTAGACCCGGTTCGTCCTGTCGAGCGAGTAGTCCCCGCCCGCTCAAGGGAGAGGGCAGTCACGCCAGGGAACACCGGAACGACGACCGGGTGAATCACGGCCCCGCCGAAGACCGGATCTTGGGCCGGCGTGCATCAGGAGTCACGATTGGTATGGCAGAAGAACCCGAACCCACGCTCATCGGGGAGCGGATCGAGGTATGCGAGCTCGACCGGGCACGCCTCTCCCTGATGAACCCCGCTCTCGTTGAGGAGAAGAGGGAGGCACGGACCGCCGACGAGTCGGCGAAACCCTTCATCGAGCTCACGATGAAGGAGGGGATCGAGACCGTCTGGGACCGTTTCGAGATGCAGCAGCCCGAGTGCAAGTACTGTGCAGCCGGCATCTCCTGCGCCAGGTGCGCCATGGGACCCTGCCGGATCATCCCCCCCCACCGGGTGCGGGGCGTCTGCGGAGCGGACGCCGACCTGATCGTGGCCAGGAATCTCCTGGACCAGATCGCGACCGGGGCCGCCGCCCATTCCGACCACGGCAGGGAGATCGTCCTCACCCTCCTCGGCATCGGGAACGGGAAGGTGAACGATTACGTTGTCACGGACCGGGACAAGCTCCATCGGATCGCAGCGGAGTTCGGGGTGGAGACGAATGCCCTGAACGAGAGAGAGGTGGCCCGGGAACTGGCACTCCGGATGCTCGAGGAGTACGGGACCGTCAAAGACGCACTCCAGTTCACCGGGCGGGCACCGCCCGCGACACGGCAGATCTGGGAGACCGCTGGTATCTCCCCCCGGGGCATCGATCGCGAGGTGGTCGACGCCATGCACCGGGTACAGATGGGGGTGGCGGCAGACTACGCCAGTACCCTTCTGCATGGTCTCCGCACCTCCCTCTCGGATGGATGGGGAGGCTCGATGATGGCCACGGAGATCTCCGACGTCCTCTTTGGAACCCCCTCCCCGAACGAATCGTTGGTGAACCTGGGTGTGGTGAAGCGTGAATGCGTCAACATCTCGCTCCACGGCCACAACCCGATGCTCTCCGAGATGATCGTGAAGGCCTCCGCGGACCCGGAGATGACCGCTCTTGCCAGGAAGGTCGGAGCCGAAGGGATTAACCTGGTCGGCCTGTGCTGCACGGGGAACGAACTCCTGATGCGGAAGGGGATACCCAATGCCGGTAACCACTTCAACCAGGAACTGGCGATCACCACCGGGGCGCTGGAGGCGATGGTCGTGGACTACCAGTGCATCTTCCCCTCCCTTCCGAGGACGGCGAGCTGCTACCACACACACATCATCACCACCAGCCCGAAGGCGAAGATACCGGGGACGTATTACTTCGAGTTCGAGCCCGAAACCGCGTTCAGGACGGCGAAGGCGATCGTGAAGATGGCGGTCGAGAACTTCCCGAACCGGAACCCGGACCGCGTCTTCATCCCCGTCGAGCCGGTGAAGGTGGTGACCGGGTTCTCGGTGGAGGCGATGAGAGCGGCCCTCGGTGGGTCTTTCAGACCGCTGATCGACCAGATCGCGTCCGGCACCATCCGTGGGGCGGTGGGGATCGTCGGCTGCAACAACCCGAAGGTGAAGCACGACTTCGGGCATGTGACCCTGTCGAAGGAGCTGATCCGGCGGGACATCCTCTGCGTGGAGACGGGCTGTGCGGCGATCGCCTCCGGGAAGGCCGGACTCCTCCAGCCCTCGGCCGCTTCGCTCGCCGGCCCGGGACTCCGGGGTGTCTGTGAGTCCCTGGGTATCCCGCCCGTACTGCACATGGGTTCCTGCGTGGACAATGCCCGTATCCTCCATCTGGCAGCCGAACTGGGGAACGCCCTGAACGTGCCGATCCACCGCCTCCCCATCGCGGGGGCGGCCCCGGAGTGGTACTCACAGAAGGCCGTCTCGATCGGGGCGTACTTCGTGGCATCCGGCGTCTTCACGGTCCTCGGGGTGATGCCGAAGATCACCGGGAGCCCGTCCGTCGTCTCGCTGCTCACCGAGGGGTTACGGGGCGTGGTGCACGCATCGTTTGCCGTGGAACCGGACCCGCTCAGGGCGGCGGATCTCATTGCAGGGCAGATCGAGCGGAAACGGGCCGATCTCGGGATCTGACGCTTCATGGAGTATCACCCGTCCCCGGCCCCTGCGGAACGGAAGATGCGCGTCGTGGTCACGGGCAAGGGCGGGGTGGGAAAGACCACCCTGACCGCCCTTTTCGCATACGGGTGTGCCCGGGAGGGAAAGACCGTGCTCGCCGTGGACGGGGACCCACAGCAGAACCTCGCCGCGACACTGGGGATCCCCCCGGACCGTCTGGATCGGATCGTACCCCTGTCGGACCAGAAGGCGTATATCGCCGAGAGGATCGGAGCCGGCCAGGAGAGAGGCGGATTTATGGTGCTCAACCCCGCGATCACCGATGTGGTCGAGCGGTTCAGCGTTCCGGTGCACGACCGGATCCGACTCCTCGTGATGGGCGGTGTCCGGAATGCCGGCTCGGGGTGCCTCTGCCCGGAATATACCCTCCTTGCGGCGATCCTGAGGGATGCTGCGCGCCTCCCCGCGGACGTGGTACTCCTCGACACCCCCGCCGGGCTCGAACACTTCGGCCGCTCGATCGCCCAGGGGTTCTCCACCGTCCTCATCGTCTCGACCGGGTCGTACAACGCGATGATGGTCGCGAGGACACTCTCCCGGCTCGCCCGCCAGTGCGGGATCTCCGAAAGGGTCCTGGTGCTGAACCGGATGCCGGGTGCATCCGGGGTTTGCGGCGGCATTGAGATCGACGATATCGATTGTACCGGGATGCATCTCCTTCCCGACGACCCGCTCGTCTCCGCTTGCGAGCCGTCCGTTGTACCGCTGATCACGCAGGACACACCGGTGGCACAATCGGTCACGGAACTGCTCCGGCGGATCGGCGGGTACCGGTGACGAACCGGGACCGGGTCGCGAGGAGTGCGTACCGGTACGGCATCCCATTCCACTCAGAACTCTGGAAGGGAACCGGTTCCCCGGGAACAGTCCCTGAGCACTCCCAGCAGTTCGCCCATCCCCCGGATCCGGACATCGGGGGTGACGTCGGGCTGCGGACCAGCGTTCCGATCGCCATAGGCAGCGTGGACCGTAAAAAGACCGAGACGCTGCGCCGGCTCGATGTCGCGCACGAGGCTGTCACCGACGTAGACCGCCTCGTCGGGCCTGACGCCGAGCGACGCGAGTGCGAACCGGAACGGTTCCGGGGCGGGTTTCCGTTCCCGCGTCGTCTCGAAAGCGACGACGCAGTCGAAGAGGTCGTGAATATTCGCGGTCGCGAGCCGATCCCATGCATCCCGGTTGTATGCATCGGTCACGACACCCAGCCGCAGACCGAGCGCACGGACACCGCGGAGAGTCTCGACCACGCCCGGGTAGACCTCGAGCGCGTCGAGGAGGGCCGCGCGGTACCGCTCATACCCCTCCTCATGGACGGCCGGATCCCGGACCCCATGGTCTTCGAGGAACGCCCGGAGGTGGCCCGGGTGTTCGAAGTCCAGGACCGGCCGGCAGAAGTATCCGAAGAGCTCCTCCCCGTCGCCGAGCCCCAGCCAGTCCGTGACGGCCCGGCACCCGGCCAGCTTCGCCTCCACGAGGTCCCAGAAGGTGTTGTCCATGTCGAACAGCACCGCCGTTATCGCCCGATCCCGAGGCCCCCGAGTGCGCGACATAGCTTGAGATCCCTGATACACATGTCTGCCACCGACCCGTGAAGAAACCGTACCTTGAACGGGTACCGCTGATCGATCCTTCCACGCCACTCCGAGAAGAGAAGGACGTTGTTGACCCTGATCACACCCCAGACGACCGCGAGCGCATGGAGCCAGCGACAGAGCCCGGCAAAGCCGACGGCCCGGACCGTCGGGTCTCGGGGGATCGTGAACAGGAACGATTCGACCCCCTCAGCCTCGCAGAGTGCCGAAAGGTTCTGGTCGGCCGTCAGCACCACCGGGACGCGCTGACGCGCTGCCTGCGCTCTCCGGACCGCCCGGACGATCCGGGCGTCGTTCTCCTCCCGGTCCGTCGTACCTGGTTCCTCGCAATCGAGGATCGCCGCTTCGTCCGTGATCGCCTGCAGTGAGGCGCGGGCGAGGTGGGTTGCCCGGCGTGCACGCCGGGTACGCTGGTTGAGGAATTCGTCGAGCAGGGAGACGCTGCCCCTCGCGGTCGACCGTCTCAGGACCGCGAGATCCTCCTGACTGTACTTCCGGTTCATGCCTTGAACGATCTCCTCCCTGACCAGGCCAGGCACAAGGAACTCCTCTCCGGCCAGGCCGGACCATACCGGAAACCCGTGATAGAAGAGGTTGGTGTCCGGGACAAACCGGATGCCCCGTCGGAGCGACTGGAGCATCCGACGCCGTTCGAGAAACGCCTCGAAATTTGCATACGGGACGATCCCGGAGAAGAGCAGGCATTCGACGAGGTCGGCATACACGGGCCTCTCGTCGATGGTCGCGCCCCACGCCTGGACGGAGGGCGCCTCAAAGGCCCCGGGACCCGCGATGCGGATACACCGGTACCCGTCCTGCCGGGTATCGAGCGTCGCCACGTCGATCCCGTGGAGCGGGGAGGTGACATGGAGGCGGTCGTCCTCGAACTGGTTGAGGACCACCTGGATCTCCGCGGGAGCAATGGCGAAGTCAACACTCATGCCTGTCCCCTCTGCTGGTACCGTGCGAAGTCCCTGAGCCTCTGGATCGGGAGGGGGATCATCATATACGGCAACGCGTTGCCCTCGGTCGTTGTGATATCCAGGTAGAAGATATGGTCCACCTCGGTGTCCCGGAGCGGGACCAGCGCGCCGACGACCAGGGCCTTCCGGCCGGACGTGATATCGATCGCCACCCGCGACCCCTGCTCCCTGCACGTCCGGATCAGGGCCGAGATCTGCCTGCCGGCTTCGACGAAATCCGCATCCGGGATCTCGGTACTCCTGATCTCCGCCGCACCGCCAAAGGCCTCGGTGATGCGGGCAAGTCCCTCCTTCACGGACTCGAGCAGCGCGACTCCGCTCCCCTCGGTGAAGACGTGGATCTCTCCGGGGATGAACCGGCCCTCCCGGACCACCGCATAGTACGCGTTCAGCACGCCCCAGCCGGACCGGCCGAGAAGGGTGACATAGACGGCGTCAGAAGGCACGTGTCTCACCGTCCCTCATGAGCACGACGTTCTCAAACTGTTCTGCGAACCAGTCCTGTCTCTCGGTGTGAACCGGGATGAGGTGATCAGGGTCGACCCGGTCGACGATGGTGGTGAGATCGGAAGGATGTGCATGGCCCGAGGCATGGAAGCGGGGGTCGAACCGGGGCCGGTCATCGCCGTACGTCTCACGGTCGAGGTGAAAGCCATGGACCGAGAAGTCAAAACGACAGAGCCAGGTCCAGAGGCGCTGGAAGTCGATCACCATCTCCTCGTTGAAGGCCTCGCAGGCGGAGTAGATGTAGGTCCCCGAGTCGGGCTTGATATCGAGGAGATGCTTCATGTCGTAAAACGAGAAGCAGAGGATGAAGCGAGCCGGATCGTTCCGGATCTCGACGGGGTCGACATAGCACGGGGCCTCGTCGCATTCTGTCATCTCCGTCTCCCATCGTCGCTCGTTCCGGTCGTCGCTTCCGACCTCGCGGTAGACCAGCAGGTTCGAACCGGTTCGACAGACCCCGTCGACGGTCTCGATGGAGCGGAGCATGTAGCAGTCCTTCGCGGGGACGACGAGGGCCCGGCCCGTACTCACAGCGATCTCCAGGAAGGACTCGAGCCGTTCGAAGTTTCGAGGGCCGAAGTCGGCGATGACAAGGCCCGGAGCCTCCTCCACGACCGCACGGCACTGCTCGGCCACATCCTGCTCCGATACCCGCCCCGGGGTGGGATCCCCGGCCCGCGTCCCCTCCATGATCAGGACCGAGGCGTCCCGGGCCCGATCGAGGAACCGTCCGGTCTCCCGCTCGAACCGCCCGTGGAACCGGATGTCGCCGGTGTACGCGATCGTCGTATCGTCCTCGATCACGAACGCGCACGCACCGTAGATGGAGTGATCGACCTCGAAGGGGAAGACCCGGAAGGGAAACGCATGTTCCCCGTACTGGCAGCACGCTCCTGCGCAGAGACCGCGCGCCCGGGGTCCCGAGGCACCGGGCCGGTATGCGAGAAACCCCTTCAACTCTTCTGTCGGCGGTGCGGTGAGCAGGAACTCCCTGCCCTGGAAGGGGATCGTCGCCTTCGAGGACGGAAGGTACCGGGGATCGTCTCCTCTGGAGCGGGGGGCGCCATAGGCCAGGCAGGTATCGAGCGATGCACGTCCGCAGTCCTGCATCCCCTTGAGGATGGCGGCAGTGGTCGGGGTCGTAACGATGGGGATCCGACTGTCCAGGATGCCGATGTGGCCGCAGTGGTCGAGGTGGGCATGACTGACGATGACCGCAACGAGCGGTACCGACAGCCGTTTCAGGGGAGGGGCGTCCCCGGGCAGGAGATCATCGCGGTAGACCCGGATGCGGGGCAGGAGCTCGAGGGTGAGCGGGTCGTGCAGACCTCGCGTATCCCGTGCCTTCAGGAATTCCTCGAAGTACTGACCGTATTTCTTGAAGTTGCGGCCAAAATCGAGGAAGTAGCCGTATCTCCCACCGTCAACGAAGATCTTGTTGCCGCCGATCGTCTCGGCGCCGTCATAGATGGTGACCGCGACCATACGATCTCCCATAACCGGCACAGTCCTTCCAGACCGGGTCCCGGGTTTTCGGACGGATTCGATGGAACAGACCCTGAACCCGGTCCTGGCTGAGATCGGTTATTCCAACCGTTTGGTTGGACCAGCATCATGCTGAACCTTACGATCCAGTCTTCGGATGGATTCACTCTTCATGGAACGATAGCATGGTACCGAGATCATGTCCTGGCGCATACGAACTGCCGGGATCCGGAGATCGTGCACAAAAGGTCTTACCCGTCCAGGCGAGGGCGGACTGATTGATGACCGGCAGGCTAAACCGGGTCATCGACCGTTCGAAAAATGATCGATCCCTGCCATGCCCGGTACACGGGATCGGAAGCGTATCGGCACACCCGGGATCGATACCAGTGAGGACCGACGGGATACCTTTTCCCGACGACCATGCGCGGCACGATCGTTCGAAGAAACGTCCGGCACGGGTGACGAACCCGCTCGATCTCCCTTCGGGGACCGGATGCTTTGCTCGAGGAAACAGATTGATCAGAAGAACAGTGTGATAATCAATGAAGGGTAATAGCAGCGCACCATAGTTCCCGAGGACTCGCGTACCTCAGTACCGTATGATACGTTAACCGGCTTAACTTCTGGGTTCGGAATGAGTCCAGGTGTTTCCCGATTGCTCTGGCCGCTATTACCCAAGCCAAGGTCCGGACTTGAACCGGAGTGTAGCTGATCTGCAGTCAGCCGCGTAGCCGCTCCGCCACCTTGGCAGGCCGTGTGCCTGTATAGTTTTACCTTTACAGGCATAAAGGTTAGCACTCTGGATTTCGTCTGGGTTCAACAGTGATAAGCACTGGAATTTGGGCGTTAGTGCTCGCGGACTGAACACGTCGTTGCCTTCGTGCTTACATCCCGAGTCTATCAAACGGATCTTTTATCCGTGCCCTCAACGGAGTCTCGTTTTAGGTTGGGTTTCAAGCTTAGATGCTTTCAGCTTTTATCCCGTATCGCGTAGCCGCTCGGCACTGCCCTGCCGGACAACCGATCAACCAGTGGCGACGACCGAAAGTTCCTCTCGTACTATTTCGATCTTACCTTCAGACTCCGAACACTCCTAATAGATAGTAACCGACCTGTCTCACGACGGTCTAAACCCAGCTCACGATCCCCTT
>ENA-UOWE01002163-UOWE01002163.1-activated-sludge-metagenome-genome-assembly--contig:-NODE-2163-length-22122-cov-4.008882_pt1 | contig 22122 bp, 18 predicted proteins | sample MGYA00249841_ERZ761562 | MGnify/ENA primary metagenome ERZ761562 (study PRJEB28883, sample SAMN05720200) | activated sludge metagenome | isolation source: Anaerobic digester | place: Japan... | reverse complement strand
AATATTATTTTCAACTATAAAGTAAACATATTCTCCTTTTTTTAATTTAATTGTAGATATTTTATAATTATTTTCATGAATATTAAGCAATTGTGACATTACATTTTTTCCACTTGATGAAAAAATATATAATTCACAAGTTTTTTCTAACATGGTATTGTTAGTTACAATTATATTGTCATTAAAATATCTTGGTAATAAACAAAATGAATTATCGGTCTTTTTTTCTATCGTTGTTTGAACAAGTTCTTGAGCATTTATAAGTAGTACGCTGCAAGTAAATAATATAAAAATTAAGACTTTTTTCATAATAGATAATATTTACAGGTAAGAAAAAATGAAATCGTTACGTAAATATATAAAAATAGTTTTATGAAATCTAATTTTTTTTTTTACAAATTATTTTCTTTCTGAAAGTATGTGTTCAATTTTTGGTAAAATAAACCCTATAGCAATTAGTTGTAAAGAATGATACATCATAATTGGAACTAATATAAAACCCGATAGAATAGATCCTGAGAATAGTACTTTTGATAAAACGACTCCATGGATTAATGATTTTTTTGAACCGCAAAATATTGTGGTAACAGTATCGGCATAAGAAAAATGTAAAAGTTGACTTATTTTTTTGAGTATTAGAAATACAATACAAAAGAGAACTCCCATTCCTATAAAAATATAAATAATAGTAGAAAGTTTTATTGTTGTAAAAATACCGCTTTCAAAAGATGTGCAAAAAGATGTGTATACTATTAACAAAACGATACTTTGGTCAAGCACTTTTAATTTTTTTGATTGACTTTCGGCAAATACTTTTAATTTTGAATGGAATAATATACCAACAAGCATAGGTACTAATATTTGAAATAATAATTTTATTAGAATTTCGCCAGAATCTATGTCAATGTTTGATTTAATAATAAAAAAACTTAGAAGTAAAGGGGAAATAAATATGCCTCCTAAACTTGATATTGTGGCATTGAAAATTGCTCCCGGCACATTTCCTTTTGCTAGCGAGACCATTACTACTGAAGACGATACCGTAGAGGGTAATGCTGCAACAAAAAAAACACTTAACCAAATATGTATATTTGAGAAAACAGGTTTGATTAGTATTATGAGTATTGGAAATAATATAAATGTAGCTAATTGTATAACTAAATGCATTTTCCAATTTGTTAATCCTTCGCGAATTTTTTGAGGACTTAATTTAACACCATAAAAAAAGAATATTATGGTAATACCATATTCCGATATTTTTTTTAAATCTATGATTTCGGTGTTTGTTCCAATATTGGGGAATAGACCGGCAAAAAGAATTACACTTATAAGTGAAAGTATAAAGCCGTCAATTTTTTTTGTAATTTTCAACCTACTAATCAATTAAACCTTTGAACTAAATCGTTTTCGAGAATATATTGCTGTGAACTTTCAGGGCAAATTGCAGTATTATTTTTATTAAATTGTAATTTATGACCATATTCACTTACCCAACCTGTTTGGCGTGCAGGATTTCCTATTACCAATGCGTATGGTTTTACATTTTTTGTTACAACAGCTCCTGCTCCAATAAGAGCATATTCTCCTATAGTAATTCCACATACAATTGTAGAATTAGCTCCTATACTTGCTCCTTTTTTTACAATTGTTTGTTTGTATTCAGATTTACGAACAATTGCACTTCTTGGGTTTAAAACATTAGTAAAAACCATAGAAGGGCCTAAAAATACATCATCTTCGCAAATTACACCGGTATATATCGATACATTGTTTTGAACTTTTACATTTCTACCCAATACCACATCGGGTGAAATTACTACGTTTTGTCCAATATTGCATTGTTCTCCAATAATGCAATTAGGCATAATATGCGAAAAATGCCAAATTTTTGTGCCATTACCTATAGAGCAACCTTCATCAATTATTGCTGTTTCGTGAGCTAAATATGGCGTTTGTGTCATTGTAAGTATTTGATTATTGTTTGTATTGAGAAATGCATTTGCAAATGTAATCTACTTGAGATTCGGTAAGTTCTGTGTGCATAGGTAAACTAAGCACGTGTTGTGAGGCGAAATCGGAATATGGACATTGCTGTGGATTATATATTTGTAATGCTTCTTGTTTATGCATTGATACCGGATAATAAATCATACTTGGTATTCCATGTGTTTGCAAAAAAGCCTGTAAGTCTGTATTTATAATATTTTGCAGTAAAATAGTATATTGATGATATACATGTGTAGAGTATGGTTCTAATAGGGGTATTGTTATCCAAGAAATATTTTGTAGTCGTTGATTGTACCATTGTGCTGCTTGTAGGCGCGAGGCATTATATGTGTCAATATATTTGAGCTTTACACGGAGAATAGCTGCTTGTATTCCATCTAATCTTGAGTTAACTCCAATTATTGAATGATAATATTTTTTTATAGAACCATGGTTTGCAATTTTTTTAATTGTAGCTGCAAGTTCACTATTGTTGGTAAAAATTGCACCACCATCACCAAAGCATCCTAAATTTTTAGATGGAAAAAATGATGTGCATCCAATTGTTCCAATTGTTCCTAATTTTTTAGGTTTACCTTTTATAGTATACGAAGCTCCAAAACATTGGGCGCAATCTTCAATTACGAATAAATTGTGGCGTTGTGCAATATCCATTATGCTATTCATGTTTGCCGCTTGTCCAAATAAGTGAACTGGCATAATTGCTTTGGTTCGCGGTGTAATTGCTTGTTCTATCTGTGCCGTATCTATAGTAAATGTGTTTGAATTTATATCTACAAGTATGGGAACTAATCCAACACGAGCTATGGCTTCGGCGGTTGCAATAAATGTAAAATCTGAAGTTATAATTTCACTCCCAGGTTCTAAATTTAATGCCCATAAAGCTATAGTAAGCGCATCGGTTCCGTTGGCGCAGGGAATTACATGATTTACGTCTAAATATGCTTCTAATTCTTTTTGAAATGCCTCCACTTCGGGACCATTGATAAACGCGGCTTGATGAATTACTGATGAAATCGCTGCATCAAATTCTGATTTGCGGGCTTCGTATTGTCCCACCAAATCTACCATGTGAATTTTTTGTTGCATATTATAATAATCCTAGTTTTAATTTTCCCTCTTCACTTATCATTTCTTTGTCCCATGGTGGGTCGAATACTATTGATACTTGTACTTCTTTTATAGTTTCAATTAATTTTACGCGATTTTCTATTTGATACATTATTACATCGGTCATAGGACAGTTGGGTGAAGTAAGTGTCATTTCTATCTTTACCAATGGTAATTCTTTGATGTCAATTTCATATATCAATCCAAGATCATATATGTTAACCGGTATTTCTGGGTCGTAAATGGTTCGAAGTGTTGCAACAATCTCTTCTTCCAAATTCGCCGTTTGCTCTGTATTTGTTGCCATAATTTATTGGTTTTGTTTGTAATTACATGCCATTGCATACAATTTCATTTGTTTTATCATTGCTACCAAGCCGTTAGAACGAGTTGGTGATAAGTTTTCTTTTAATCCTATTTTTTCTATAAAAAACAGGTCGCAATTTAGAATATCTTCGGGGGTTTGGTTTGATAATACTCTAATGAGTAATGATATGATTCCTTTTGTAATAACAGCATCACTATCTGCAGTATATAGTATTTTTCCGTTTTCAAAATTTGCATGTAACCAAACTTGCGATTGACATCCTTTTATTACATAATTTTCTTTTTTGTATTGGTCGTCTATCAGGGGTAAATCTTTACTTAAATCTATAATATATTGATATTTATCTAGCCAATCTTCATATATGCTGAATTCTTCTATAATTTGGTCTTGTATATCTTGTATGTTCATCTGTTTTATATGTATTTACTTGTAAACAAAAGTAATTTTTTTTTATAGAAACACAAATTACAAAATAGTATTTTGTTGTTTTTTTATTTTATTGGCAAGGTATTGCTATTAATTCTATATCTTTTGGTGCTATTATATTGCCTTGCAACCAATCGGATTCTTGAGATATATCTAAAATAAATGGCATTCGTTGTTTTGTGTTGTGAATTTTTTCCATAAGGGAGTTTGCTGGTATTGTAAGTATGCTGCATGTCCATATGTGTTGATTGTTGTGTTGCCATATATTCCATATACCTGCTATGCTCATTAGTTCGGTGCTTGCATGTCTAATATCGTATTTTTGTTTGTGTTTGCCTTTGGGGTCAAGCCATTGCCATTCGTAGAAGCCTGTTACCGGAATTATACAACGGTTTTGTGTGTAATATTTAAATGATGGCTTTTCGTGAATTGTTTCCCATCGAGCGTTTAATGTGTTTTTTTGTGTTTCATTGTTTTTTGCCCAATGCGGTATGAGTCCCCATTGCATATGCCGTATTGTGGGTATCGACTTTTGTAAATGAATAGTTGTTATAGGTGGGTGCGAAAACCCATTAAAATCTCCTTGTAAGATTTCTGTATGAGGCTCTGTGTTACTATTGTATCTGTGTGCAATTTCTACAGCTGTTTTTGATTGATGAAAATAGAAGCACATAGTTTATGAATTTAACAGTGTATTGTTATAATATCGTGTATGTTGGTTGTGTATTTTGGCGATAATTTTTCTTGCTTCATTTTCCACATTTTTTTCTGGTCTTGAATTCCAAGTTTTAGAGTATGTTGCCCGTATGTGTTGTTTATGGTGTCCATAGCCTGCATTATTGCGGGATGTTTGGGGTTTGAGTCTTCGAATAATGTGTATTGTTTTGTGTGTTCGGGTAGTATGTCCATTACAATTACTCCTGCTTTTTTGTATGCATATCCCGGTTTGTAGATTTTTTGTAATGCTACAATTGCAAATTTTGCAATGTCTATAGCCGAATTTGTTGCATACGGTAATTGTATTACGCAATTTTTGCTGTATTGCGGTAAGTCTTTACGATGTCCGTTGGTATGAATAAAAACTAATAGGGTAGAGCAGTAAGATTTTTGTTTGCGTAGTTTTTCGCTGCATGATATGGCAAATGTAGCTACTCGTTCTTTGATTTGCTCAAATGTTGTATAATTGGTTTCGAACGAGCGGGTTGTTGCAATATTTTTTTTTGCTTGTACTTCTTCTAAATCTAAGGTTGGAATACCTTGTAAATCATGTTTTAATCGGAGTCCTATAATTGACATGTGTTTCTTAACCCATGCGTCTTCAAGGAGTGTGAAGTTGTATGCGTTTTGTATCCCAATGTTTTGTAGTTTTTTGCTGTGTTGTCTGCCTATACCCCACACGTCTTCAATACGCGTCCATTTGAGTGCTTTTATTCGATGTTCTTCGGTGTTGATATAGTAACAACTATTGGTTTGTTGTGGGAATTTTTTGGCAATGCGATTTGCAATTTTTGCTAAAGCTTTGGTAGGAGCTATGCCGACACTTATAGGTATTCCGGTATGTTTTTTTACGTTCTTTGAAATCGTTTCACCATACGATTGAAGGTCAAATAATTCAAATCCATCGAATTTTAAAAATGCTTCGTCAATACTATATATTTCTATATCGGGAGAATATTCACTCAGCAGTGTCATTACACGATGACTCATGTCGCCATATAATGCAAAATTTGGTGAAAAAACCGAAACGTTGTGTTTTTGAATGAGGTCTTGATATTGATAGCAGGGGGCTCCCATAGGTAATCCTAATGCCTTGGCTTCATTGCTTCGGGCTATTATGCAGCCATCATTGTTTGATAGTACTACAATAGGTTTGTGCTGTAAATCGGGACGAAATACACGTTCGCACGAAGCGTAAAAATTATTGCAGTCAATGAGTGCAAACATTATACAGATTTTATTACATAGGTAACAATACCCCAAATTAGAAAATCGTTATCGGAAGTTACTTGTATTGGTTTATAATCCTTATTTGCCGGAATAAGCCAACAGCTATCTTGTTCAATTTTTATTTTTTTTACAGTAAATTCTCCATCGATGTAGCATATTGCAATTTTTCCGTTTGTAGGTTCTAAACTTTTGTCAATTACTAATAAATCGCCATCAAAAATCCCTTCATCTTTCATCGAATTCCCTTTAACGCGACCATAAAATGTTGAAGAAGGATGTGAAATTAAATGTTTGTTTAAATCTATAGAAATATCTGTAAAATCTAGAGCCGGTGATGGAAATCCGGCACTTATTCCACTTGATACATACGGCAACAATAATTCGCTTTCGGTATGAGCTGAATATATGTCGATACGTGTTGATGTATGTATGCGAGTTGTATTCATTGTACAGATAGTAATGTATAGTTTTTATTGCATAATTCAGTTTCAAATATACGGTGATTCTTATCAAAATGTATGTGTATTTAAATATTTTTTAAACTGACTTATATATTTGTAAATCAAGTTATTGAAATGTATTTTTTTGTAAGTTCTTTATATTCTTCACTATACGATTTGTCTTTATTTCGTATGTATATGTGTGAACTTTCTAGTGGGGTCCATGTCATTGAAAAGTGTAGAACAATTCTATTAGGATTGCTTTCGGAAAATGGTGAAATAAGTGTTTCTTTAATTGTATATAAATTGTAATAGAGAGCTTGTTCGCAAAAAGTTTGTTTTTCAGAATATGGGATAATAATAGAAATGATTCCTTTTGGTGATAGTAGTATTTGTGAGCATGCAAATAAATCAATGGGCGATAATGCAACGGTGTGTCGAGCGATTGTTTGAAACGTGTTCTTGTTGTGTAAGGAATGAGAAAAAAAAGGCGGATTGCAGATAATACCGTCAAAGGTTTCTTGAGTTGATAAACAAAAATCTTGTAATGATATATGTTTACATCTTATAAAATCAGACCATTTGCTTTGTGTGAAATTGTGGCTTGCACATATAAATGATTCATGAAGAATATCTATAGCTGTAAATTGAGCACGATATTTTTGTGCCATCATTAGGGTCAAAATGCCTGTGCCTGTACCAATATCAAGGATGTTAGTGGGGGTGTGAAAATCCGACAAACACCCAAGTATTATAGCATCGGTTCCAAGTTTTAGAACTTCAGAATTTTGAATAATTGAAAATTCTTTACAAACAAAAGTAGAATAAGACATTTTTAATAAAATTCATCATAATCTATTGATTGTTTAGTCGGGGCTTGAGTGGGATCTCCTGTTTTTTCGCAATTAATTTTCGAATAATTAATATGTGCAGGTTTCTCAAAATCTTTTGTAAAATGATATCCTAAATTACTGCTATCAGACATAAGACTTTTCATATAATATGCAAACATAGGCATTGCCATGCGAGCTCCTTGTCCATAGCGGAAACTTCTAAAACGAATAGAGCGTTCGTCGCCACCAACCCACACTCCGGTTACAAGTTCAGGTGAAAAGCCTATAAACCAACCATCGGCATGGTCGTTTGTTGTTCCTGTTTTGCCACATAGAGGAGTTCGTATGTCATATCGTGAGCGTAACGAAATTGCCGTTCCATATGCTTTTGCCTCGCGGTCTACCATGTTTACTACATTTTGCAGTAAATTCACCATTAGATATGCTGTTTCTTCGCTTATAGCTTCGTTTTGTTTTGGGGTAAACGATGAAATTACTTTTCCAAACTTATCTTCGATACGTGTTACGAAAATAGGTTCGGTAAATACACCTTTATTTGGAAATGTAGCAAAAGCACCAACCATTTCATGTAATGTTAAATCGGCAACCCCTAAACATATAGAAGGTACTGGGTCTATGTGGTTATAAAGCCCCATTTCCCGAGCCAAAGCTATTACCGCTTCAGGCTTGTGTAATTGCATGAGTTTTGCCGAAATCCAGTTGTTTGATGTAGCTAACGCCCAAGCTAAACTTACCATTTGACCCTTTCTGAAATCATCGCTATTCTCAGGTGTCCACTGTGTTCCGTCTGCCAAGTAAAATGATGTAGGTACATTTGCAAATTCTTTACACGGAGACATGCCTTCTTGCATGGCAAGTGTGTACAAAAATGGTTTAAATGTTGATCCTACTTGTCTGCGTTGTTGCATTATATGATCGTATTGAAAATATTTATAATTAATACCACCAACAAATGCTTTTACATGACCGGTTTTTGCTTCCATAGAAAGTAACCCACATTGTAAAAATTTCTTCATGTATTTTATTGAATCCAACGGAGACATTATGGTGTCAATTTCCCCATTCCATGAAAATACAGTCATTTTTGTTCGTTTTTTAAAAATCGCCATTATTGAATTCCAGTCTTTATCTTTCGCGTTTGGAATACTTTTATATCGTTCGCTTTGAATAATAGCTGCTCGAATTCTATTTTGAAAATCCTCTTGGCTAATGCTTGATGAATACGGTGATTTTGGATTTTTCTTATTTTCAGAGTCATAAGCCGGTTGCACAATTTCTTTCATGTGTTTTATCATTGCTTGTTCGGCATGATCTTGCATCCTCGAGTCTATTGTTGTATATATTTTAAGTCCGTCTTTATAAATATTGTAAAAAGTGTCTGGCGATTTTTCATTCTTATTGCACCAACCATAGAGAGGATTGTCAACCCATTGAGCCGAGTCTCTTTTGTATATTTCACGACTCCAATAATTGTTTTTATTAGGTTTCGATGCAGTTATAGTCATTCGTAACCATTCTCTAAAATATGGAGCTGAACCAAAATTGTGGTCAATGTTTTGAAAATTCAGTCCTAATGGTAATTGTTTTAATGAATCAAACTCTTGCTTATTTATTTTATCGTTTTTATACATTTGATATAATACTACATTTCTTCTAACAAATGTCGTGTCCGGTCTTCGTTTGGGATTAAATAATGCGGGATTTTTAAGCATGCCAACGAGCATTGCTGCTTCTTCTATTTTTAAATTTTTCGGTAATTTATTAAAATATACTTCCGAAGCCATTTTAATTCCATCTGCATTATGTAAAAAGTCAAATTTGTTTAAATACATAGAAATTATTTCTTCTTTTGTATACGATTTTTCAAGTTTAACCGCAATAACCCATTCTCTAAATTTGCGAGTAACGATATCTACCGGGTTGTCAAATTTTTCACGTGGAAATAGCATTTTTGCTAATTGTTGCGAGATAGTACTGCCGCCCCCAGAACTTTTGTCTCCAAGTAATACCGTTTTTACTACAACACGACTCAATCCCATGAAATCAATCCCTGAATGTGAATAAAAACGTTCGTCTTCGGTTGAAATTAAGGCATCTATTACATGTTCCGATAAATCAGAATATTGACATTCAATTCGATTTTCTTTGAAAAAAGTTCCTAAAATTTTTCCATCAGATGAAATTATCTCTGTTGCTAGATTTGTTTGAGGGTTTTCTAATTCTTCGAAAGTTGGCATGAAACCTAGAAAACCATAGGTTATAAGAATAAATAATACAGTTGTTAAAATAACAGGAATAATAAAAATACTCCATAACAAAATCAGTGGTTTTTTGTTAGATTCAGTGGGTTTATTTTTAGTTTGCATATCTATTTTTTTATATAACGTGTAATTTCAAATGTATTTTTATATTTTTGCAAAATTATTCAAATTATTGAAAATATATGGCAGAAAATTTGGTAATCGTCGAATCACCGGCAAAAGCAAAAACAATTGAGAAATTTTTAGGTCCGCAATTTATTGTAAAATCTAGCTTTGGGCATGTTCGTGATTTATCTAAAAAAGATTTAGGGATAAATTTAAAACAAAATTTTGAACCGCAGTATGAAATCTCTGCCGATAAAAAAAAGCTTGTTGCTGACTTAAAAAAGTATGTTAAAGAAGCTAAAACTATTTGGTTAGCATCTGATGAGGATAGGGAAGGAGAGGCTATTGCATGGCATTTATACGAAGTGTTAAAACTACAGCCAAATTCCACTAAACGTATTGTTTTTCATGAAATTACAAAAGATGCAATTTTACATTCTATACAAAATCCTAGAATTATTGATACAAAGTTAGTTGATGCACAACAAGCTCGGAGAATTTTAGATAGAATTGTTGGATTCGAATTGTCACCTGTATTATGGAAAAAAGTAAAACCATCATTAAGTGCAGGGCGTGTTCAATCTGTATCTGTAAGAATTATTGTAGAACGTGAACGAGAAATTATTCATTTTAAATCTTCATCGTCGTTCAAAGTAGTTGCGTTATTTAGTGTGTTGTATAATAATAAAACATATTCGTTTTCTGCAGAACTGCAAAAAAAATTCGAAACAGAACAAAAAGCATTGTCTTTTTTAGAAAGTTCAAAAGGAATTCCTTATAAAATTGATGCGTGCGAAAATAAACCTATTTCAAAATCGCCTGCTCCACCTTTTACAACTTCAACTTTACAACAAGAAGCGGGTAGAAAGTTAGGTTTTCCTGTAGCTAAAACCATGAGTGTTGCTCAGAAATTATATGAAGAAGGGTATATTACTTATATGCGTACTGATTCTGTAAATTTATCAGATTTGGCTATAGCAACAACAAAATCATATATTGTTAAAGAGTTTGGGAATGAGTATAGTAAAACACGTAAATACGCTACTAAATCAAAAGGAGCTCAAGAAGCTCATGAGGCTATTCGTCCTACATATGTTCAAAACGAAATAGTTTCTGCAAATTCAGACGAACAGCGATTGTATGATTTAATTCGTAAACGAACGATTGCTTCACAAATGGCAGATGTGCAAATTGCTCGAACATTATTTACAATTAATTGTAAAAATGACACTTCTGCTTATTTTTCTGCAAAAGGAGAGGTCGTTACGTTTGATGGATTTTATAAAGTATATAAAGAATCATCTGATGACGATACCGTTGATGAACAATTAGTTATATTGCCACCTCTGCAATTGGGGGCGTCTTTGAAATTGGAATCAATGACAGCGTCTGAAAGATTTACACAACATCCGCCGCGATATACAGAAGCTACCCTTGTTCGTAAATTAGAAGAATTAGGTATAGGAAGACCATCAACATATGCACCTACTATTTCTACAATTCAAAAGCGAGGGTACGTAATTAAAGAAGATAGGATTGGTGAAAAAAGGGAAATTACTGTAATTTCATTGCAAAATAATATAGTAACCAAAATTACCAAATCGGAAGTGTTTGGATCAGAAAAATCAAAATTATTTCCTACCGATATAGGAATGGTTGTGAATGATTTTTTAGTAAAATATTTTGGTGAAATTTTAGATTATAATTTTACAGCTCAAGTTGAATCTCAATTTGATGAAATTGCCGAGGGGCAGTTGCAATGGCAAAATATGATTAAAAATTTTTATGATTCATTTCATCCTACAGTTGAAAAGACAATTGAAGAGTCCGAACGAGGCGATGGGGAAAGATTATTAGGGCTTGATCCAAAGACAGAACGGCAAGTTTTTGTAAGAATTGGGAGGTTTGGACCAATGGTGCAATTAGGTTCAATAGAATCAGAAGAAAAACCTGTATACGCAAGTTTATCTAAAGGACAATTAATTGAAACACTTACATTAGAAGAAGCTTTAGATTTACTCTATAATAACAATGATGGAAATGAGCTAGGTATTGATAAACAAACCGGGAAAAAAGTGTATGTTAAATCAGGTAGATATGGTCCTTTTGTGCAGTTAGGCGAAACTAATGATGCCGATAAAAAATACGTAAGTTTACTAAAAGGTCAAAAACCCGAATCAATAACCTTAGAACAAGCTCTTACATTATTAAAATTACCACGATATTTAGGAGAATTCGAATCTAAGAAAGTTGAAGTTAATATCGGAAAATTTGGACCGTTTATCTCTCATAATTCTTCATTTATATCTTTAAAAAAATCTGATCCAGATGTGTTTTCAATTTCTTTAGATCAAGCAATCTCTTGTATTTTAGCTAAACGAGAAAATGATATTGCAAAACATATTAAAACGTTCGAAGAAGATAAAAAAATAAAAGTTATGCTTGATAGATGGGGTAAGCCTTGTGTGTTTTATAAAAAACGATTCTTTAGAATTACTAAAAATATAAAACCCGAAATGCTTACATTGCAACAATGTTATGAAATTGCCGGAGAAAAAAAATAATGCTTATGGAATTGTTTGATCTTCTAGAGCCGCAAATTAATACTATATATAATAAGTATGGTAATTCTAAAATTTCTATTCATTGCACTCAACATATTTCAGAAATCAAACAGTTACAACCTCATGCTTTTATTCTTGGATATAAAGAATATAGAAATTCATCGATAGAATCAAAAATTAAAATTGCTGATATTTTTCGAAATAGTTTATCTCAATTTCATAGACCTTCGCAGTCAATTTCAATTGTTGATATAGGTAATTGTATTCAAGGTAAAACTATACGCGAATCATATATTATTTTGCAGGAAGTTTTAAAGATACTTAAAGAATTTCAAATTCCTATTATTATTATTGGAGGCTCTCATGAATCACTGTATTATATAAGTAAAGAAATATTAAAAAAAATCGCATTCCCTTCTGTAACTTGTATTGATTCAAAAATTGATTTTGAAATAGAAAATGAGGATTTTTCACATTCAAATTTTATTCATAAATTAATTGCAATTACTGATACTTTACGATTAATTAATATTGGATATCAAGAATATTTATGTTCTCATAAAACTATTGAATGGTTTAAATCTCATTATTTTCCATTATTAAGATTAGGTAAGGTTCGACAAAAAATAATTGATACGGAACCATTTATTCGCGACTCACATATAGTAAGTATAGATGCTTCTTCAATTCGTTATAGTGACATATTTTCTCATGCAAACCCAAATGGATTATATGCAGAAGAGGCTTGTCAATTGGCGTGGTATTCAGGATATTCTCAAAATTTAAAGATATTTTGTGTTCACGATGTTACTATCAATGAATCTTCAAAAGAAATTACTTCTACCTTGATATCTCAAATTCTTTGGCATGTTTTAGATGGAATTTCACAGCAAAAAAATAAAAAATGCGATTTTTACGCCGAAAAATTTACTAAGTATTATGTGCAAAATAGCTTTTTGGACCATGATATTACTTTTTTTGAGAATATTTTAACAAAACAATTATGGGTTGAGGTTCCGTTAAAAAATAAAAAGAAAAAGCGAATAATCCCCTGCTCAACCATTGATTATCAAGAGTTTTTAAACAATAACTTATCGGAAAATTGGTTGTTGGAATTTAATAGATTGTATAATAAATAAGTCGGTAAAAAAAAATAAATGCAAATCTTGTGTAAACCTATTGCATTGTAGTTTTTTTTTTATTTTCTTTACAGGCTGAATATGATGTTATTATTCATATTTAATTAATTAAAGTGAGTAAGAGTATTTTTAAATATTTATTTCTGTTTTTCGGCATGTTTATGGCGACAATTGCGTGTATAGCACAACAATCTCCTCGAAGTACGTTATCTGCATTTCATCAGACAACGTATAACCCTTCTATTGTTGGTAGTACAAAATTTGGAAATATTCAAACTGTAGTTCGTGAACAGTATATGAATTTCACAGAAGATGCTGGTCCTTCTTCAGTTTGGTTTAATGCATCTATACCTCTATCTAAAATACAAAGTGGTGTAGGGTTGTCAATAAATCAATTAACTCAAGGATTCGAAAAAAGGTTAGATTTTAAAGCTAACTATGCGTATCACATTGATTTGGGCTCAGGTAAATTAGGAGCGGGATTAAGTGTAGGGGCTAGAACTATAGGTTGGGAAATAAAAAATCCAATATATCCAGATGGACAAAATGATGCATTTGTAGATTCAAAAATTGCAAATAAAGAAAATTTTGTAAACCTTTTATTGGGTTTTGGCGTATACTACAAAGTAAATAACATTTTTACTTCTTTAGCTATAACAGAAATGAATAAACCTGTACTAAAATCGGAAAGTTCAAATATTGAATATTACAATAGAACCTATTGGATTTCTGGAGGCTATGAATTTAAATCATCAAATCCAATGTGGATATTTAAACCAAATATGTTAATTAAAACAACATTTACCGATACTCAATTAAATTTTGATATGATTACTGAATATAATAATTTTATAATTGCTGGTTTAACATATACAAGTAGTCACGATATATCACCAATTTTTGGAGTTCAGTTTAATGACGGATCAAAATTTGATGGTTTACGAGCAATTATTTCATATGATATAGTAACATCTAAAATAGGTGCTCAATCATCTGGAAATATGGAGTTTACGGTAGGGTATAATTTTAATTTAAGTGTGGAAAAAGAAAATAAAACATATAAAAGTGTAAGATTTTTGTAGAATTTTAAAATTTATTATTAACTTGCAGATTATTTTAAAAAAAAGTGCATATGAAAAAACTATTGTTCTTTAGTTCGGTTATTCTCTTGTTAAGCAGTTGCTCCGAGTATCAAACAGGAGAGCTTACCGGGTCGAAAATTCGTCCGGCATGGGAAGCTGAGGTTCCTTTTGGAATGTTATATATTCCATTAGGTAGTTTGAATCTTGGTCCGAGTGATCAAGATGTTCCATGGGCTCAAACAGCTCAAAACAGAACAGTTTCATTACAAGCTTTTTGGATGGATGAAACAGAAATTACAAATAACGAGTATCGTCAATTTGTTGAGTGGGTAAAAGACTCTTTAGCTTACGTTAAATTGCGGGATGACGGAGGTAAAGAAGATTTATACGTAGCAACAAATACATACGGTGAGGATATTCCTGAAGAAGATCAGTATATAGATTGGTCAAAACCAATTGATTGGGATGAAACTGAGAATCGAGAATATCTTGCAGATATGTATTTACAAGGAGATGAACGTTTTTATAAGAAAAAAGAACTTGATGTTCGTCAATTAAATTATACATTTTATTGGATGGATTTTAAACAAGCTGCTCGTAAAAATAAAATAGGCGGAAAAGAAAATCGTGCTTATAATTATAAAACCGGAAAATATGAAGGTGAAGTATTAAAAGCTGATGGATCTCGAGTTGCTATTAAAGATAGATCATCATATATTATAAAAGAAGAAATAAATGTGTATCCTGATACATTATGTTGGGTAAGTGACTTTACATATTCATATAACGATCCGATGAGTGCTATGTATTTCTGGCATCCGGCTTATGATCACTATCCATTAGTTGGTGTATCATGGAAACAAGCTGTTGCTTTTAGTGTTTGGAGAACTCAAATGAAAAATGGATATTTACGTAGTATGGGAAGAGTTATTGTAAATGATTATCGATTACCAACCGAAACAGAATGGGAATATGCTGCTCGTGGAGGTTTAGCTTCTTCACCATATCCATGGGGAGGTAACTATACACGTAACTACTTAGGTTGTTTTATAGCTAACTTTAAACCTATGCGTGGTAATTATACAGATGACGGTGGTATTCATACTGTAATTGTTGCTCATTATGAACCAAATGAATGGGGATTATATGATATGGCAGGAAACGTTTCAGAATGGACACAAACAGCATTTGATGAATCATCATATTCTTTTACACATGATAATAATACTCAAAATTATTATTCAGCATTAGATGATGATCCAATTGTTTTAAAACGCAAAGTTGTTCGTGGTGGTTCATGGAAAGATATAGCTTATTATTTGCAAAATGGTACACGTGCATATGAATATCAAGATTCTGCAAAAAGTTATATTGGATTTAGATGTGTACAAACATATTTAGGGCGTAACTTTGGATCTGATGGACAACAAGGTGATTCACAAGTATATTAAAAAGAATGTTTAATAAAATAAAATATATAGTATAAATAGTTTAATTGTTTTAAAATATGAGTATTGCAGAATTAGTAGAAAGCGATGGTTATAAAAAATTTATGGCCAAAGTGTATGGATTTGGTGCATCAATTGTGCTTGTTGGAGCACTTTTTAAAATTCAACACTATCCGGGTGCAAGTATAATGCTTATTATTGGTCTTTTAACAGAGGCGTTAATATTTTTCTTCTCTGCTTTCGAGCCATTACACGAAGAATTAGATTGGACTTTGGTATATCCGGAATTAGCAGGTCTTGATGAGATTGAGGAAAATGTTAATATTAAAAAGGGAGGTGCATCACAACAAGACGGTACTGCATTGCAAAAATTTGATGAATTGTTAGAAAAAGGAAAACTTGGTCCTGAGTTATTTGAAAAATTAGGTTCAAATTTAGATGCATTAAATACTAATGTTGTTAGCATGTCTAACATTTCAAATGCTTCAGTTGCTACAGAGTCTTATGTATCAAACATAAATAAGGCTGCTGGTTCTGCCGATAATTTAGCTGGTGCTTTTGCTTCTTCAGCTTCAAAAATTTCACAAACTGTTGATAGTATAGCTGAATCATCTAAACAAACAGCACAATCAATTATAACTTCAGGTGCTCGTTCTGCAGAATTAATTTCTCAATCTGCACAACAAACGGCTTCAATTATAGAAACTTCTGGTAAAAGCTATCAGCAGTTATTAGAGGGGTTAAATGCTAATTTTTCTTCAATAGGTGAAAGTAGTAAAGTGCAAGCTGTTCAACAAGAAGCTTTAACGAAAAATTTATCTGCATTAAATGCTGTATATGAATTACAATTAAAAAATTCTAGCACTAATTTAGAAGCTACTGAGAAAATTACTCATGGAATAAATTCTATTATGAGTGATTTACAGTCAACCGCCGAAGATGTTACTAAATACAAGACTGAAATTTCTAGATTAAGTCAAAATTTAGCTGCATTAAATACCGTTTACGGTAATATGTTGTCGGCAATGAGTATTAAATAATTATTATTTTATTACATTATTTTTTAAATTAGAAATAGACGATGGGACACGGAAAAGAAACCCCAAGGCAGAAGATGATAGGTTTAATGTATTTATTCCTAACTTGTATGCTTGCGTTAAACGTTTCTAAAGATATTCTTGATGCTTTTATTAATATCAATAATAGATTGAATGAAACAAATGCAAATTTTATTAGTAAAAATCAAATTGCATATGATGCCATTTTTAAAGCGTATAGTGCTAACCCAGTAAAGGTTAAAGCTGTTTATGATTATTCTCAATTATTAAAAAGAAAATCAGACAGTTTGGTTGGTAGAATGCAATATTATAAAGATACAATTATTGCATATGCTGATGCTATACCTAAAGAAAAATTATTCAAATTACCAAATGATTTAAGGTATTATATAGTTGATGAAGATACTAAAGATACTTTAATGCTTGAACAAAAAGTAAATAATAAGGATAATACTGACGTACCTGCTCAGATTATGGTTGGGCCTGATCCAAGCGGAGATAAAGGTCATGCGAAATTCTTAAAAGCTGATGTTGATAATTATAAGAAATGGGCATTGCAAGTAATTTCTGAATTTGGAGCAGATTCGTTATCACCTCTTGCTAAAGGTATTAAAACTACTTTTAATACTGATCCGGTAAAAGGTAGTGGTCACGAATCAGGAATGTTATCATGGGCTAACAGAAATTTTGAACATTTACCCTTGATGGCTGTTGTTACAATTTTAACACAAATGCAAGCGGCTGTTCGTAATGTTGAAGGTGATATTTTAAATTTAATGTATGGTCAATTAGATGCAACTTCATTTAAATTTAATAAATTAGTGCCTGTTGTATTGCCTAATAGTACTTATGTAATGCAAGGAAATGAATATAATGCTCAGATTTTCTTAGCTGCATTTGATACAACAGCACCTCCTACAGTATTAGTAAACGGAAGACAAATAGAATTAGATCCTAAAACAAATTTACCAACGTACAAAACAACTGGCGGTGGAGTAGGTCCTCAAAAATATAAAGCAGAAATTAAAATCAAGCAACCAAATTCCGATAATTATAATTCTTATTTTGTTGAGAGTGAATATCAAGTTGCAAAACCAAGTTTGGTTGTTTCACCTGATAAAATGAATGTATTTTATATAGGTCCAGATAATCCTGTTTCTATATCGGTACCAGGAGTTCCATCAGATAAAATTACTGCTGTATTAACTCCTGCTGGTTTTGGTACTATTTCTAAAAGTTCACAGGGTGGATATGTTGTCAGAGTTACTAGACCTGGAAAATGTCAAATAGCCGTTACTGCTGATTTTAATGGAAAAAAACAAAATATGGGTTCTGTTGAATTTCGTATTAAAACTGTTCCAAATCCTGTAGCTATGGTTCTTGGTATGGAAGGTGGAGATGTTGGTAAAGAAAGATTGCAAGCTGCCAATACAGTTGATGCTAAAATGAAAGATTTTGATTTTGACTTAAAATTTAATGTTGAATCTTTTAGAGTAAGTGCAAAAATTGGAGCTTATTTTGTTGAAGAGGCTTCTCAAAATAATAGAATTACTCAAAATATGAAACAAAATATATTTACCAAAGTTACTAAAGGTAATAAAGTATATTTTGAGGATATTAAAGCAAGAGGTCCTGATAATAGACCACGTAGTCTTGGAGTATTATTATTCAAAATAATTTAAGAACTAAATTTAAATCACATATCTATGAAAAAAGTTGTTTTAGTATTAATCAGTGCTTTGGCAGGTCTGTCAATATTCGCTCAAAGTGAATATCCTGATAGTCCGTATGATAAACCACACATTGCAGATAAAAAACCTATTATTCTGCAAACTATCAGATATGCTGATGTAATGTGGTCAAAAAAAATTGAACGAACATTACCATTGCGTGAGAAGTTAAATCACCCATTGTATTTTCCTAACAATGAAACTGGAAAAATTGGTTCAAGATACAGTTTAACAGCATTAACTATATCTGGTGTTAAATTAGGTTATTTCCAAGCCTATGATCCTATGAGTGATGGAGCTGTGCCTATTTCTGAGGCTGATTTTGACTCTAAATTAGGTGCTATGATTGATACTATACCAATCGAAAATGAAGATGGTACTGTTACCTATAAACCAGTTGAAAAGCAAGTAGATCCTAGTTCTATTAAGTTTCTTATTTTACGTGAAGAATGGATTTTTGACAAACAACGTTCTGTTCTTGAACCAAGAATAATGTGGATAACTTCATTACGTGAATATGAAAAAAATGGTGAGATTCGTATGGCATTAGCGTATAAAATTTATTATCCAAGTGCTCAACCGTTATATGCTAAAAATGAAGTTTTTAACCCAAAATCTGATGGGGATCAAAAAACATTTTATGATATTTTTACAAAACGTATGTTTAGTAGTTTTATATCACGTGAAACAAATCCATATAACGATCGTGAAGTAAATATGTATAAACTAGGTATAGAGCAATTATATGAAGCTGAAAGAATTAAAGACTTTATATTTAAATTTGAACACGATTTGTGGGAGTTTTAAAATTTTTATATATAAAAAACCCGAAAATTGTTTTTCGGGTTTTTTTTTGTTCGTATTTTTACATAAAATTTCTTTAATCATATGAATTCAGATAATTATTGTATAATAATGGCAGGTGGTGTAGGGGCAAGATTTTGGCCTTTAAGTACTTCGCAAACCCCAAAACAATTTTTGGATATTTTAGGTGTTGGTAAATCATTACTTAGACTCACTTTCGAAAGAATGTTACATGTTTGTCCTAAAGAAAATTTTTATATTGTTACTAATCATAACTATGAAAAATTAGTATTAGAACAATTACCTGAAATAAAACCTTCCCAAGTTTTGAAAGAGCCTATGCGAAGAAATACAGCTCCATGTATTGCATATGGTAATTATGAAATTAAAAAGCGTAATCCCAAAGCGTCTATAATAGTTACCCCTTCTGACCATTTAATCTTAAATCAGGATTCATTTATATCGATTCTTACCCATGGATTGGAAACAGTAACTAAAGAAAATATATTGTTAACAATTGGAATTAAACCTTCTCGTCCAGATACTGGTTATGGATATATTCAAACAGGAAAAGTATTTAATAATACTAAACATATTATAAATAAAGTAAAGACATTTACTGAAAAGCCCGAACTTGAAATGGCAAAAGTTTTTTTGAAGTCCGGTGATTTTTTCTGGAATTCCGGTATATTTATGTGGTCATTACCAACTATTGAGCAAGCTTTTGAAACCTATTTGCCCGATGTGTTTACATTGTTTAATGACGTTGCCCTAAATACAAAACATAAAAAAACTCTTGATACCATATATTCTGAATGTCCAAATATTTCTATTGATTATGGTATTATGGAAAAATCCGATAATGTTTATATGATTCAATCAGATTTTGGTTGGAATGATTTGGGAACTTGGGGTGCTTTATATGATACTGTTTCAAAGGATTCAAAAAATAATGCTGTAATTGGGAAACATGTTTTTGTATATGATACAAACAATTGTATGATTTCTTTACCATCTCAAAAAATTGCTGTTATTGATGGTATTTCTGATTGCATAATTGTAGATTCCGGCGAAAGTTTATTAATATGTAAAAAAGCTGATGAACAAAAACTCCGTCAATTTGTGAATGATATAAAAATTAAAAAAGGAGATTCGTATGTGTAATATATATAAACATATACTTGTAATTATATGTTGTATATTATGCACATCTGTTTCATTTTCACAATCTCATTATACCTTACAAAATAAACAAACTGAGTTTATAATTACATACAATAATGTACCTGATTCGGTACAATCGTGTGTGCAATTTGTTGCTGATGAGTTAAAAAAATATATTTACACTCCTATACCAATCCGAATGTCCGTAACATGGTCGCAATTGGGGGCAAACGTATTGGCATATGCAAAACCTTCTGAAATGGTATATAATATTTCAGGATTACCATATGCTGATGTACTATATCCAATTGCATTAGCAGAAAAATTGGTATCAAAAAATTTAAACTTTTCAAAACCTGACATTGAAGTTGTAATTAATTCCACTTCATCTTGGCAAGCAAATTATATGTCTGCATTAGATATAAATAAATATGATCTTGCAACAATTTTATTGCATGAGTGTATACATGGATTTGGTATGAGTGGTAATTTTATGAAGCAAAATTCCATTCCTACGTTAGCTGGGTTACCTACCATCTTTGATCGATTCGTTAATTATGACTTTACTCATTCTATTGCTGATTTATATACCCAATCAAAGATTTCAAATGATTCTTTAGCAATATTACTTGTTTCTGATTCAGTATATTGGGCAGGTTCTTATTCAAATGCGTTTGTGGGGTATATGCCCGAATTGTATGCTCCTAAACAATTTGACTTTGGGTCGTCTATTTACCACTTTGATGAACAATTGTATCCGAAAGGAGATTCCAATAGTCTTATGACGTATATTTTGACAAAGGGAGAACGCATTCATAATCCGGGTATTGCAGTGCTTGGGATACTTGCAGATATTGGTTGGACTGATTATTTTGTGTCGCATAATTCAATTTTAAATTCAACCAATATTTTATTCGCTCCGGAGTTTACTTTATCCTGTATCGATTCGTTGTTTATTCAAGGAAGTCAAACGGTTCTTTATTCTTATGATGGAGGTAAAAATTTTATGGATTTGCCTATGAATTATGATGCGTTGCAAGAGTCGTATTCCGGTCAATTATCTGCTTTTCCGTTTGAACATACTTGTACGTATGCGTACCGTATTGTTACCAAAAATAATGATACGTTGTATTATCCTTCAGATTACCCAACACATGTATTTGAGTATTCTGTTGGTGTCGATACGCAATCGCCTGAAATTCAGCATGCGCAACTTTCAGTAATTACCTTAGGAGAATCTTCAATAGAGTTTGTTGCAACAGTTCTTGATAATTTTTCTATAGATTCTGTGTATGTTGAGTATATAATTGGTCGAAATGAATTTGCTCAAATTTTGACGATGGGTAAAAAACGAATGAACTCGGGTGATTTTGGATTATTTTCAGTAGAACTCGATGTGCAAAATATACAATTACAAGAGAATGATATGCTTGCATATACAATTCATGCTGTTGATTCGCATTCAAATTCGTCTTCTATCGTTCCAATTGGTAATTATGTGTTTGCTGTGTTTGAACCAAAACAAACACCATTACATTTTTTTATAACCGATTTTGATCATGATTCAATTGCTTCGTATCTCTATCTCGATAAATTTTCGATTACCCAACCATCGGGTTTTACAAACAAAGCGCTGCATACCGAACATCCTTACA
>ENA-UOWE01002156-UOWE01002156.1-activated-sludge-metagenome-genome-assembly--contig:-NODE-2156-length-22239-cov-4.582086_pt1 | contig 22239 bp, 23 predicted proteins | sample MGYA00249841_ERZ761562 | MGnify/ENA primary metagenome ERZ761562 (study PRJEB28883, sample SAMN05720200) | activated sludge metagenome | isolation source: Anaerobic digester | place: Japan... | reverse complement strand
GCGGGCTTCTTGGCCACGGCCTTCTTGGCTACGGCCTTCTTAGCGGTCGCCTTCTTGGCAGTGGTCTTCTTGGCCACGGCCTTCTTGGCGGTGGTCTTCTTAGCCACGGCCTTCTTGGCGGTGGTCTTCTTAGCCACGGCCTTCTTGGCGGCGGGCTTCTTGGCCGCGGTCGCCTTCTTGGCGGCGGGCTTCTTAGCGGTCGCCTTCTTGGCGGCGGGCTTCTTGGCTACTGCCGATTTCTTGGCAGCCGTTTTTTTCGCCGCGGGTTTTTTCGCGGCGGGCTTCTTAGCAGAACTAGATACTGTCTTCATGTGATATGCTCCTGTGAAAATCTTTGTTATGATTATATGTCAACCCCTGCTACTGGTCAACAATAAAAAAAAAATGATAGTCTTAACCGCGCAAGAGAGGTGATGGTTACGATGTTTGCGAAACGATTTTCTGAGTTACGTCCCTATGTGCCGGGCGAGCAGCCGAAGGATCGCGCGTATGTGAAGCTCAACGCGAACGAGAATCCGTATCCGCCTGCGCCCGCGGTGCAGCGCGCGATCAGGGATTTCGACGCCTCCGCGCTTCGACTCTATCCAGATCCCGACGCGCGCGAGCTTAGGCGCGCGATCGCGTCGACGCTCGGCGACGAAGTAACCGAGGAGATGGTTTTCGTCGGCAATGGCTCCGACGAGGTGCTCTCGTTCGTCTTTTACACCTTCTTCGACGACGACGCGCCCCTCGTTTTCCCCGAGCATACGTACAGTTTTTACCCCGTTTACGCCGGATACTACGACATTCCGGTCTCTCGCGCACCGCTCGCTCCCGATTATTCCGTCGACGTCGACGCACTTCTCGCGAAAAAGAGCTCCGGCATCATCTTCGCGAACCCCAACGCGCCGACCGGCATCTCGCTTCCGCTCGCCGAGGTGCGGCGTCTTCTCGATTCTTATCCGCGCGATCGCGCGGTAGTCGTCGACGAGGCCTACGTCGATTTCGGCGGTGAAACCGCCATTCCCCTGCTGCGCGAGTACGGGAATCTGGTCATCGTCCGCACTTTCTCAAAGAGTTACTGCTTCGCAGGCGCCCGCCTTGGGTACATCGTCGCGAATCCGGACCTTATTCGCGCCGTATTCACGACAAAAAACTCCTTCAACCACTTCCCCGTCGACGTCCTAACCCAACGCATCGGCATTGCGGCCTGCTCGGAAGCGGGGTATTATACCGAGATCAACAGCCGCATCGCGCGGACGCGCGACTCCTTCGCGGCTTCGCTGTCGGGGGAAGGTTGGAAGGTGCTTCCATCACGCGCGAATTTCGTTTTCGCGCGAAAGCCGGGCGTAAGCGGCCGCGCCGTGTACGAGCGGGCGAAGGCCGCCGGCATCCTCGTTCGCCACTTCGATCAGCCTGGCATATCCGATTTCGTCCGTATTTCCATCGGCACGGACGATGACATGAGGCGCCTTCTGGAGGCGCTGAAGGGGGCGTGGTCATGAAAATTTTGGTGTTTTCCGACGCGCACGGCAACGCCGCGGCCCTTGATGGCCTTGTGGATGAGGCTTCTTCGGCCGATCTCGTCCTGTTCGGCGGCGATTTCGCCGCCGTTGGCGCGCCTGAGACCGGATTACCCGTGCTTGAGCGTCTTCTCTCGCTCAATGATCGTGTGTTCGCCGTCCTCGGGAACTGCGACGACCCCTCGTTTCGCGAGGAGCTCGAGGCACGCGACGCGAGCGTCGAGGCGTCCCTTTCGTATTTTAGTGGGCTCATATTGACGGGATCGGGCGGCGGGAGCCGATTTACCGGCGACACCCCGAACGAGCGGTCAGACGAGGATCTCGTCGCCGATCTTCGGCTTGTAGAGGAAGGATCCGCTGGCGAGGATGGCACGGTGACTGGATGGGAAAACCTCGTCGTGATCGCGCATAACCCGCCGAAGGACACGAACCTCGATCGCATCGTATCCGGCGCCCACGTGGGCTCCCAGCTGATCAGGGCCTTCGTCGAGCGGTATCGCCCCCTTCTCGTCGTATCCGGGCACATCCACGAGTCGTTCGGCGTCGACGAGATTGGCCCTTCGCGGTTGGTGAATCCCGGCTCGATCGCCGAGGGTCGGTACGCGGTGGTAACCCTGTCGGGCGGGGGGAGCGAGCCGTTCCGCGTGGACGGAATCGAGCTTAAGCGGCTTTCGTAGGGCAATGCGGGTCCCGCCGGATGGCGGTGGCCGATGATATACGTTAAGGAGAATAGCGCATGGAACAACTGTTTACGGGCTTTCTGTCAACGAGCGTCCCGGAACTCATCATGATCCTGGTCGGCCTCGTCCTGATCTGGCTCGCGGTTAAGAAGGAGTACGAGCCGATGCTCCTCCTCCCGATCGGATTCGGGGCCATCCTGGTCAACCTTCCCCTCTCGATCGCCTTCGAGCACGAGGGCGTCCCGGGCTTCCTGAAGGTCCTTTTCGACGCCGGGATCAACACCGAGCTCTTTCCGATCCTGATATTCATCGCGGTCGGGGCGATGTGCGACTTCCGGCCCATGTTCAAGAAGCCGGTCATGATGTTCTTCGGCGCGGCCGCCCAGCTCGGGATTTTCCTGACGGTTATCGCGGCGATCGCCCTCGGTAAGGCCTTCCCCTCCCTCGGGTTTGACCTTCCGACCGCCGCCACGATCGGCATCATCGGAGCGGCCGACGGCCCGACCTCGATCTATGTCGCGACGAAATTCGCCCAGAAGCTTCTTGGGCCAATCTCGGTCGCCGCCTACTCCTACATGTCCTTGGTGCCGCTTATCCAGCCCCCGGTCATCCGCGCCCTGACCTCCAAGAAGGAGCGGACGATCAAGATGAAGGTCGCCGACGCGGACATCCCGAAGGCCCTGTGCATCTCCTTCCCGATCGTCGTCACGATCGTCGCGGGTTTCGTCGCCCCGATGAGCGTCCCGCTGATCGGCAGTCTGATGTTCGGCAACCTGATCCGCGAGTGCGGCGTCCTCGAGAAGCTCTCCGTGGCCGCCCAGAACGAGCTTTCGAACCTGGTGACCCTCCTTTTGGGGATCACGATCGGCGCCTCGATGCGCGCCGAGGCCTTCCTGCAGTGGCAAACCCTGGTGATCCTGGCCCTCGGGCTCGTCGCCTTCGTCTTCGACACCGCGGGCGGGGTCCTGTTCGCCAAGTTCCTGAACCTTTTCCGCTCCGAGGACAACAAGATCAACCCGATGGTCGGGGCCGCGGGCATTTCCGCCTTCCCGATGAGCGCGCGCGTCGTGCAGAAGATGGCGACCGCCGAGGACGGGAATACCTTCGTGATCATGGAGGCGGTCAGCGCGAACGTCTCGGGCCAGCTTGGGTCGGTAATGGCGGGTGGCATCGTCCTCGCCGTCGTGCCGGTCTTGATGGGATGGGTGTAATATGAACGAATTGATACAGAGCGTGGTGTACGGCGACGACTTCGGGAAGGCGATCTTCCTGATGGTGACGGGGGTTGGCTTCGTCTTCCTCGTCCAGTGCGTTTTCTATATCGTCATAAAGCTGTTTTCTCGATTGTCCTAATCATTCGGTAGAGGCAGGCGTTGACGGGAACGTCGACGCCGTGCCTTTCGCCGAGCTCTATCACCTTCAGCGCGAACATTTCTACCTCGGTCTTGCGACCCGCCTCGACGTCCTGGCACATCGACGTTTTCCCTTCCGGCGAGAGCCCGTCGAGGACCTTCCACACGCTTTCGATATCCCGCTCGCCGAGGGAAACACCCTCGCGCTCCCCGACTGAGATGACCTCGCGCATCGCGGAGGCCATGAGCTCGCGAAGCTCGGGGACGAGGGTCGGCGTTTGGACGGGGGCGTAGGGAAGGCGGAGGACGGCCGTCACCTGGTTGAGGCCGACGTTCATCATGAATTTGTACCAAAGTCGGTTTAGCATGTCATCCGGCACGGTGTTGGCGATCCCGTAGTGGTCAAGGACGCGGCAGACGTCGGCCACGCATGCACGCTCCGCGCCCCGGGCAGGCAGGCCTCCGTCGATCCCTGGGCCGCCGCCGAGGTATATCGTTCCGCGCCCGGACCAGGTGATCTCGTTTCCCCGATGGCCGGCGTCGGTGCCGACGATCATGGCGTAGGGGACGCGCTCGGCCCCGAAGGCCCGGGCGAGCTCGTCCTCGCTCGAGATGCCGTTGAGGAGGGAGAGGATGCGCGTGCGCGGCCCGACGTGGCCGCGAAGGTCCTCGATCACCTCGCCGAGGTGATGCCACTTGCAGGCGACGATGACGAGGTCTGGTTCCGATGTGGAGGCCGCGTCGGTGACGGGGAAACGGCAATGTTCGCCGTTGACGACGAAGCCGTCGCGGCGATAGCGCTCGAGCCGCTCGCCGCGCGCGAGAACGGACACAGCGCTCGGGTCCTTTCGAAACACCTGCCACGCGACCATCGCCCCGATCGCCCCAGCGCCCGCCACTAATACCCGGTACCCCTCGCTCGCCATACGCGCGCTCCTTGCCATTCGGTTTTCTATCCCGTATTATAGCGGAAATGAAAGAAGTGACAACGTTTTTGCCGTACCTCGCCCTGGCTCTGATCGCCCTTTCGGTTCCCGTCCTGATCGTGCGCTCGCGCGTCGCCCGCGCCCGCCTTGGCGCGCGCGAGTCGGCCTTGCCGAGCCCGCGTTTCACCCGCCATCTCGCCGTGCTCGCCTGCGCGCCCGTGCTCGCCGGCCTCCTGATCTTTCGCCGCTTCGATCCCCTGACGACCTTCGCGGTATGCGGCGTAGCCGTGCTTGGCTTTTGGATGAGCCTTCGGGAGTTATTGGTGAACGCGATGAGCGGCATTTACGAGAACGGGATCGCGTGGAGCGGGGTAATCCTGCGCTACGCGGACGTCGACGACCTCGTCGAGCCCGACCCCGTGACGCTCGTCTGCCTCTCGGCGAACCGCGCGCAAACAAGGCTCGTCGTCGAGGACGCAGGGGCGATGGACGCGATCTCGCGCGCCATCAGGGAAAAGTCCCCGGCCTTGCGTTAGTGCGGGGCTTTCCCGTATGATGGCCCCATGAAAACCATCGTGATCGGCTCGGGCGGCCGCGAGCACGCCATCGCCTGGGCACTCGCCTCGTCAAAAACCGTCGACGAGGTCGTCTGCATACCCGGAAACGGAGGCACCGCGCGCGAGCGGAAGTGCCGAAACATACCGATCTCGGTGGCCGACGTCGCCTCCGTCGCGGACGCGTGCGCCCGGGAGCTCGCGTGCGATCCCGCCGGATCGCTCGTCGTCGTCGGGCCCGAGGATCCCCTCGCGGCCGGCATATCCGACTTTCTCGCCGAGCGTGGTCTTCGCGTCGTCGGCCCGCGCCGCGCGGGCGCGACCCTCGAGGCGAGCAAGGACGTCGCAAAGCGATTCATGGAAAAATACGGGGTCGCCTGCGCGAAAAGCGAAACCCACGATGATCCCGCCGCGGCGATAGCGGCGATACGCCGCATCGGCGCCCCCGTCGTCGTGAAGGCGGACGGACTCGCGGCCGGGAAGGGGGTCGTCGTCGCCGCCACCGTCGACGAGGCGGTCGCCGCGGTCGAGTCCTTCATGGTTTCCGGCTCGCTCGGCGCCGCCGGCAACCGCGTCGTCGTCGAGGAATACCTCGAGGGCGAGGAGGTCTCGATACTCGCCGCCGTCAGCTCCACCCCAGCCCTCGCCGCGGCCGGGAAGGCCTCGATCAAGCCCTTCGTCAGCGCCCGCGACCATAAGCGACTGCTCGACGGCGCGACAGGGCCGAACACCGGCGGCATGGGGGCGATCGCCCCCGCCGACGGCGTCGACGAGGCGGTGCTCGCGCGCTTCCGCTCGGACATCCTCGAGCCGACCCTCCGGGGCCTCGTTTCCGAGGGCTACGATTACCGCGGTTTCATTTTCTTTGGGTTGATGGTGACCGCGCGGGGCCCGAAGCTTCTCGAGTACAACGTCCGTCTCGGCGATCCCGAGACCCAAGCGGTTCTCCCGCTGATGGATTTCGACTTCGCCGAGCTTTGCCTCGCGATCGAGCGCGGTACCCTCGCGGACTTCCCCCTCTCGTGGAAGCAGGGCTACGCATGCGCCCCGGTCGCGGTCTCGTCCGGCTACCCGGGAAGCTATCCGAAGGGGCTTCCGATCGAAATCGACGCGGAGGCCGTCGCCCGAGCGGGCGCGAAGGTCTTCGTCGCCGGGGCGGTCACCGAGGGAGCGACGGGCCGACTCGTCACCTCGGGCGGGCGCGTGCTCGCCGCGAGCGCCGTCGGGGCGACCGTCGACGAGGCGCGTCGCCGCTCGTATGAGGCACTCGACGCCTGCCGGTTCGAGGGGATGGCCTTTAGGCGGGATATCGGCTTGCCCGGTGCCGCGGTTTCGGGTACACTCGGCTCATGAACGAACGTAATGCGCCGTCGCGCGGTCTTGCGGGGCTTTTCGGCCGCGGCCGCGGACGCGCCTCGGGCGGCAACGCCGACGATGGGAGTGCTATGCTGAAAGGGCGCCATATTATCGAACCAGGGAACCTTTCCCTGCCGGAACTGGACGGGCTATTCGACCTAGCCGAGTCCATCGTCAAAGACCCAGCGCGATATAGCGAAGTGTGTCGGGGTAAGATCCTCGCCACACTTTTTTTTGAGCCGAGCACCCGAACGCGGCTCTCCTTCGAGGCGGCCATGCTCCGCCTCGGCGGCTCGACCCTCGGCTTCGCGGAGCCGGGCGCGAGCTCCACGGCGAAGGGCGAGAGCCTGGCAGACACGATCCGCACGGTGTCGAGCTACGTCGACGTGATCGCGATGCGGAACCCGAAGGAGGGAGCGGCCCACCTCGCGTCCCAATACAGCTCGGTGCCGGTCATCAACGCAGGGGACGGCGGACACCACCACCCGACGCAGACGCTCACCGACCTTTTGACGATCCGCTCGATTAAGGGGCGGTTCGACGGGCTGACGGTCGGGCTCTGCGGCGACCTCAAGTTCGGCCGCACCGTGCATAGCCTCGCGAAGGCGATGTCCCGCTACCCCAACGTCCGGTTCGTCCTCATCAGCCCGCCCGAGCTCGAGATTCCCGACTACATCATCGCGAAGGTCTTCAAGCCCTCGGGCGTGCAGTACACCCAGGTGCGCCGCCTCGAGGAGGCGATCGGGGACCTCGACATACTGTACATGACGCGCGTCCAGAAGGAGCGTTTCTTCAACGAGCAGGACTACGTCAGGCTCAAGGACAGCTACATCCTCGACGCGGAGAAGATGCGCCTCGCCAGGCCCGATCTCTGCGTCCTCCATCCCCTGCCGCGCGTCAACGAGATCGCCCCTGAGGTTGACGCCGACCCGCGCGCCGCCTACTTCGCGCAGGTTCGCTACGGGATGTTCGCGCGGATGGCCCTGATCATGAAGCTCCTCGGGATCGTCGAGGGCGGGGGGAAGAAAGGATGAACGTACAGAAGATCAGGAACGGGCTGGTGATCGACCATATCCGCGCGGGCACGGGCCCCCGCATCTTCAACTGGCTCAAGCTCGATCGCGCGCCCTTCAGCGTCGCCCTCATCATGAACGTACCCTCGGGCCAGCTCGGTAAAAAGGATATCATCAAGATCGATAACGTGATCGACATCGACTACTCCGTGCTCGGGTTCATCGACCCGAACATCACGGTCAACGTCGTCGAGGACGAGCACGTAAGCCGGAAGATAACCTTGAACCTCCCCGAGCGGGTCGAGAACGTGATCCGCTGCCGGAATCCCCGCTGCATCACGAGCGCCGAGCCGGGCATCCCCCACGTCTTCCGCCTCGTGGACCGAAAGCGGGCCGAGTACTCCTGCGAGTACTGCGACGAGCTCTATCGCGCCGGCATCGGTGAGTTCCTGTGAGCGGGATACTGATCCGGGGCGCCAGGCTCGTCGACGCGCGCACCGACGCGCGCGGCTCCCTACTCGCCGAGGACGGTAGGATCGTCGCCGTGCTCGCCGGCGCCGACGGCGAGGCGAGCATCCTGTCCCTCGCGCGAGACCCCGCCTCGGTCGAGACCGTCGACGCGCGGGGCGCCGTCCTGATGCCTTCGTTCATCGACCTTCACGCCCATTTCCGGGATCCCGGCTTCACCCATAAGGAGGATCTTGAATCCGGCTCGCGCGCCGCCGCCGCGGGCGGCTTCGGCACCCTCGTCCTGATGGCGAATACCGATCCGGTTTGCTCTGATCAGGCGGCCGCGGAGCGGAACCGCGCGCGCGTCGCCGAGATCGGCCTCGTCGACGCCTTTCAGGCAGTGAGCCTGACGCGCGATTTTGATGGTCGCGATACCTCGGCCCTCGCCGAGCTAGACCCCGCCGTCGTGCCGGTCGCGAGCGAGGACGGCCGCGAGGTCGCCTCCGCCCGCGTGATGCTCGAGGCGATGGAACGCTGCGCCCAGGCGGGCGTGCTCGTCTCCTGCCACTGCGAGGATCCCGAGCTCGCCCTCGCCGCCAAGCCCCACCGGGAGGCGGCGCTTCGCGCGCTCGCCCTCCGCGGCGACAACCGGTTCGGCGCCCTCGCTGGCTCGGCCGACTTCGAGCCGGTGCGCGCGAGCCTCGACGCCGCCGAGCGCTTACTACGCCTCGCCGAGAATACCATGACCGAGCGTAACCTCGCCCTCGCGGCGGCCGCGGCCTGCCCGACGCATATCGCCCACGTCAGCACCCGCGAGGCGGTCGAGGCGATACGTCGGACGCGGGCGAGGCTCCCGGGCCTCGTGTCCTGCGAGGTGACGCCCCATCACCTCGCCCTGACCTCCCTCGTGCCCGCGATCGTCAACCCGCCCCTCCGCTCGGAGGATGATCGTCAGGCGCTGATCGCGGGCCTTCTTGACGGGACGATCGACGCGATCGCGACCGACCACGCCCCCCACACGGCGGAGGACAAAGCCTCCGGGGCGCCGGGCTTCTCCGGCCTCGAGACCGCCTTCGCCGTCTGCCACTCGGTTCTCGTCAAGACTGGCCGCATGGACCTTCGCCGCCTTTCCGCGCTGATGTCGGAGAACCCGGCCCGGATACTTGGTCTCGCGCGGGGCGCCCTTTCGCCCGGCCTCGACGCGGACTTCGTCCTCGTCGATCCCGACGCGGAATGGACGGTCGAGCCGATGGACGGCAAGCGGTGGCTCTCGCGCGGGAGGAACACCCCCTTCGTCGGGGAGAGGCTGACCGGCCTCGTCCTCGCGACGTATAAGCGCGGGCGCCTGGTGCATTCAAGGCCCCTTTCGTGATAAAATCCCGCCCATGAACACAAACGTCCACGCGATGGCGCGCCTGCAGGCGGCCGCGAGGGAACGGGGCCCGCTCTGCGTCGGGCTCGACACCGATCCCTCCTACCTTCCCCCCGAGATTCTCCGAATGTACGACACCCCCGCCGAGGCCGTACTCGCGTACAACCGCGCCCTGATCCGGGAGACGGCGCCGTCGACGGCGTGCTTCAAGGTCCAGATCGCCTACTACGAGGCGATGGGCCTCGCCGGGCTCCGGGCATACGCAGAGACCGTCAAGGAGGTGCGCGCCGCCGGAATCGTCGCGATCTCCGACGTGAAGCGCGGGGACATCGCCGACACCGCGAAGGCGTACGCGCGCGCCCACTTCGAGGGGGACTTCGAGACGGACATCGTGACGCTGAACCCGTACATGGGATTCGATACCCTTGAGCCCTTCGTCGAGTACGCGGAGAAAAAGGGGAAAGGAGCCTTCGTCCTTCTCCGGACCTCGAATCCCGGGATGCGCGACATCGAGTGGCTCGAGCTGGCCTCGGGCGGCGGACGTCGCGTGCTCGACGCGGTGGGCGATGGGCTCGCGGCGATCGGCAAGCGCCTGCGGCAGGGCTCCGGCTCAAGCGCCGGTTGTTCCCCGTTCGGCGCCGTCGTGGGATGCACGGAGGAAACAGAAGCGCGCGCACTCCGCGACCGCTACCCCGATACCTTCTTCCTGATTCCCGGCTACGGCGCGCAGGGAGGCGCCGCCCGCGTCGCGGCGACCCTTCTTGACCGCGCGGGCGGGACGGTTAACTCCTCGCGCGGCATCCTGACCGCGTGGAAGAAGGACGAGACCCTCGATATCCGCGCGCGATCGGGATCCCTTACCCTCGACGACATCGTGGCCTCCGCCGCGCGCGCCGCCTTCGCCGCGAAGGCCGAGCTCCTCGCCGCCAAGAAGGCCCTGCATGGCTGAGTGCGCCGACGCCTACCCGCGCTTCGCGGGCGCCGTCCCCGTGCTCTCGAATAGGGAGATCGCCGCCGAGGTCTTCGAGCTTGCCGTCGGGCGAGCGTCGATCGACGGCGTCTCGGGCGATCGAGTCGACGCCCTGGTCCCGTCCCCGGTGCCCGGCCAATTCTTCATGCTTCGCGCGCGCCCTTCGGGCGTGCTTCTCGGCCGTCCGATCAGCGTCTACGCGCACGACGATCGATCGATCAGCTTTCTGATCCTTCGAAAGGGTAGGGGAACCGCCGAGCTCGCGGACCTTCGCCCAGGCGACTCCGTCGACGTGGTTGGCCCGATCGGCAACCGATTCGCCCTTCCCTCAGAACTCGATGGAATCCCCGCCGATGCCCGCGTCGCCGTAGTCGGCGGAGGGATCGGCGTCGCGCCGGTCGCCGGCTTCGCGACGACCTTGCCCGCTGGCTCCTTCGATTTCTACGCGTCCTTCCGCTCTCGCCCCTACGGCCTCGATGCCGTCGAGGGCAGGGCTCGACGATTCGTCATCACCACCGAGGACGGCTCCACCGGGACGAAGGGAATGCTCCCCGCCGTCTTCGACGCTTCCCAATACGACCTTGTCTACGCCTGCGGCCCGACCCCGATGCTAAAGTACGTTAAGGACGCGTGCGCGTCCGCCGGCTGTCGCGCCTACCTGAGCCTCGAGCGGCACATGGCCTGCGGCGCCGGCGCCTGCCTCGGCTGCACGATCAGGACGACAGACGGAAACCGGCGCTGCTGCGTCGATGGGCCGGTCTTCGACGCGCGGGAGGTGATTCTATGAGCGATCTTTCCGTGTCGGTCGCGGGAGTCGCGTTCCGGAACCCGGTCATCGCGGCCTCGGGAACCTTTGGGTACGGGACCGAGTACTCGCGCGTCGTCGACGTGCCACGCCTCGGCGGGATTTGCTCCAAAGGCCTAACCCTCGAGCCGAAGCCGGGAAACGCGGGGCAGAGGCTACTCGAGACGGCGTCCGGCTTGATCAACTCGATCGGGCTCGAGAACCCGGGCATACCGCACTTCATTGAGAACGAGCTTCCCACGATGCTCGCGCTCGGGCCCGTCGTCATCGCCAACCTCTCGGGCTCGACTCTCGAGACATACGTCGAGGGCGCGCGCCTTCTTGACGCCACGGCGGTGCCGATGATCGAGCTCAATATCTCCTGCCCGAACGTGAAGGCCGGCGGGATGGCCTGGGGGCTCGACTGCGACGCCGCCGCGACCGTGACCGCGGCCGTGCGCCGCGCGACTCGGAAGCCGCTGATGGTGAAGCTTTCGCCCAACGCGCCCCACCTCGTCGAGGTCGCGCGCGCCGTCGTCGGCGCTGGGGCCGACGCGCTCAGCCTGGTAAACACGTTTCAGGCCTTCGCGGTCGACATTGAGCGCGGGAAGCCGGTCTTCGACAACGTGACCGCCGGCCTCGCGGGTCCCGCGATCAAGCCGATCGCCCTTCGCATGGTGCGCGACGTCGCCCTCGGCGTGCCCGAGTGCGATCCCGATCGCGACCCCGAGCTCGGTGGGACCAAGCCCTTCGTGCCGATCGTGGGGCTCGGCGGCATCGCGAGTTGGCGGGACGCCGTCGAGTTCGTCATGGCCGGCGCGACAGCCGTCCAGGTCGGGACCTCGACCTTCGCGAACCCGAAGGCAATGGAGAAGATCGTCGACGGGATCGCGGCCTTCATGGACCGCAAGGGATACCGCCGCGTGTCGGATATGCGCGCTATCGCGCTGGGGTAATCGGCCGCGAGAGAAATTCCGCGAAGAGCGCGTCTGGCTTGTCGGATACCCCGTAGTGGCCGGTTAGCACGAGCGAGAGGCCCTTCAGCGACGCGAGGCGGTAGACCGACTCGTTCGCCCGCGCCTGATCCATCGTGAAGAACTCGTTGAACGGATCGATCCTCCCGTCCTGTATCGCGAAGGCGTCGCCCGTGAAGAGGTACTTCCCGTCGACGATATACGCCGCCGAGCCGGGCGTGTGCCCCGGCGCCTCGACGATCTGCACGCGCCTGCCGTCGACCAATACCGCCTCGCCGTCCGAGAGCCAGACCGGCTCGACAGCAAGGGAATTCTTGAAGACGAAGGCGCGGTTGACCTTACCGGTCGCGATGTCCTTCTCGCGCTCCGAGACGAAGACCTTCGCGTTCGGGAACAGGGTGACGCCCCGCGCGTGATCCGAGTCCGAGTGCGTAAGGAACACCGCGCGAACGAGCGAAGGGTCGAAGCCTATGGCCGCGAATTCCTTGCGGGAATGCCCGGGGTCCCCGCCCGAGTCTATGGCGATCCATCCCGACGGGGTTTTGACGAGATAGTAGTTGACGATGCGGTTCCATATCGCGACGATCTCGGCGTTCACCGCGCTCGTCGGGATAAGCTCGAATCGCGCGTATTCCTTCTTCATTCGCCGATCGACCGCGACGGACGCTATCAGCGCGACGACGATGATTACGATCGCGATCCTTCCGATGATCCTCAATGGGTTCCTGTTCATGGGGGAATTATATACCCTTTCCGGTTTCCGCGCGATTTGATAGGATGGCCCATGTGCGTACTCGGGGAGCTCGCTGCCTTCGGCACTTCCGTCTCGTGGACGGTCGGCGCCCTCGTCATGGAAAGCGCCGTGCGCCGGGTTGGCGTCATGGCCGTGAACGTCTTCAAGGTGAGCTTCGGCATCGTCTACCTCTGCCTGCTCGCCTTTGCCCTCTCAGGTAGGCCTTTCCCCTTAGACGTCTCGTTTGGCTCGTGGGGGCTCCTTTCGCTTTCATCCCTTTTCGGTTTCGTGATTGGGGACTACTTCCTTTTTACCGCCTACGCCCTCGTCGGCTCGCGCATCGCCATGCTTCTTATGTCGTCGTCGGTTCCGCTGACGGCGCTCGGCGCCTATCTTCTTTTCGGCGAGACCCTTGGGCCCTGGTCCGCGCTCGGTATGGCCCTGAGCGTCGCCGGGATCGGCCTGACCGTCGCCTCGGGCGGGGGCTCGGCCGGCGAGCGACGTTCGCGCCTGCGCAGTGCCGAGGCCTCGGTGGCCTACGTTAAGGGGGTCGTCTTCGGCCTTCTTTCCGGGCTCTGCATGGCGATCGCGACCCTCTTCACCAAGAAGGGCGCCGCCGGCGTCGATCCCCTCGCCGCCACGCAAATACGCATACTCTGCGCCCTCGTCGGCTTCCTCGCCTTTTCCTGCCTTACCGGAAAGTCGCGCGAGGTGACCGCGGCCCTCCGTGACCGGCGGGCCATGATACTCATGGCCCTTGGCGGGGTCTTCGGTCCCTTCGTCGGCGTCGGGCTTCTCCTCTTCGCCATCCAAAACGCCGGGGCGGGCATCGTGTCGACCTTAAGCTCCTTCGCCCCGGTGCTGATCATCCCCCCGTCGATCCTCATTTATAAGCGAAGGGTTGCCCTGGGCGAGATGCTGGGGGCAGCGATCGCCGTCGCCGGGCTCGCGATTCTCTTTATCTAGCCGCGTTACCGCGCGTATGGTATTATTAGTTTCCGGAGGAAGCAAATTATGAAGAAATCGGCCGTGCATTGGATCGACCTTAGGACGAACCCGACCATGACGATCTTGAAGAAGCTCGACCGGCTGCTTCGCGCGGCTGGGGCCGCCGACCTCGACCTTGCCGAGAAGTACACGGCGCTGAAGATCCACCTCGGGGAGCCGGGAAACATGGCGACAATCCGGTCGCCCTACGTCGCCGTCGTCAGCTCCCTCGTCCGCGAGCTCGGCGGGAAGCCCTTCCTTACCGACGCGAATACCCTTTACTCGGGCCGCCGGCATAACGCGTATGACCACCTGCGCGCCGGCTACGCGAACGGTTATTCCTACGACGCGACCGGTTGCGACATCGTCATCGCCGACGGGCTTAAGGGGAACGACTACGTCGATGTCCCCGTCGTCGGGGGAATCCACTGCGCCTTCGCCCGGATCGGCTCGGCGGTCGCCGAGGCCGACGCGGTCATCTCCCTTAATCACTTTAAAGGCCACGAACTTACCGGCTTCGGCGGCGCGCTGAAAAACCTCGGGATGGGGGCGGCGAGCCGTTCCGGGAAGAAATTCCTCCACGAGGTGTCGCATCCGACCATCCATCGCGAGAACTGCACCGGCTGCGGGCTCTGCGTGAAGAACTGCGCCTCGAAGGCCATCGTCCTTGACGGGGAGCGGAAGGCGGTAATCGACCACGACCTCTGCGTGGGTTGCTGCCAGTGCGTCGCCGTCTGCCAGTTTTCGGCCGCGCGAGCGAGCGAGGGTTCGGCGAGCAGGGTGTGCAGCGAGCGGATCGCCGAGTATACCGAGGCTATCCTACGCGGCAAGCCGCACTTCCACGTCAACTTCGTGATGAACGTGTCGCCGAATTGCGATTGCTGGGCGAATAACGACGCTCCCGTCGTCGCCGACATCGGGATATTCGCGAGCGCGGACCCCGTCGCCCTCGACCAAGCCTGCGTCGACGCGGTCAACGCCGCCCCGGCGATCGCGGGCACGGCCCTGACCGACCGGGCCTACGGAGGCGTTGGGGAGAAATTCGGCCATATTCATCCTGATACCGATTGGTCCTTCGGGCTCGATCATGCCGTTCGCCTTGGCTTGGGTAGCCGGGAATACGAGCTGGTGAAAGTACAGGGTTAGCCAATCCTGACATTCTGACAAAATATACGTTTTTGTTGCAACCTCGCCGGAATTCCTGTGTCTAAGACAAAAAGGTTCCAGCGAGGTTTTTATGTTCCTACACGAATTCTGCGGCCGCGAGTATGAGTCCTACGAGGACCTCAAGAAGAATTTTAAAATCAACGTTCCCGATGGGTTTAATTTCGCCTTCGACGTGGTGGATCGCTACGCGCGCGAAGAGCCGGGGAAAGAAGCCCTGGTATGGTGCGACGATGCGGGTGATTCCCGGCGATTCAGCTTCGCCGACCTCTCCGAGGCGTCGAACCGGGCGGCGAATTACCTTGTTTCCCTCGGGATCGGGAAGGGCGACACCGTCATGCTGATCCTGAAGCGGCGGTATGAGTTTTGGTTCCTCCTTCTTGCCCTCCACAAGATCGGGGCGATCGCCGTGCCGGCGACCAACCTTCTGACCCAAAAGGACATCGAGTACCGAAACGGCGCCGCCGGTATCAAGGCGATCGTGACCGTCGCGGATTCGGTCGTGCAGGATCGGGTAGACGCGGCGATGGCCGCTTCGTCGACCGTGCGCCGCCGCATTACCATCGGCGCCGACCGTCCCGGTTGGGAGAGCTTTCCCGCCGGCTTCTCCGCCGCTTCGCCCTCGTTCCCTCGGCCCGCGGGCGACAAGGCGACCAAAAATCGGGACATCTCCCTCCTTTATTTCACCTCCGGCACTACCGGCTATCCCAAGATGGTCCAGCACGACTTTACCTACCCGCTCGGGCATATCGTGACCGCCCGATACTGGCAAAACGTCGCCGACGGCGGGCTCCACCTGACTCTTTCCGAGACCGGCTGGGCGAAGGCAATGTGGGGAAAGATCTACGGCCAGTGGCTGGCCGGATGCGCCGTCTTCACCTACGACATGGACACCTTCGTGCCGGGGAAATTTCTCGAGAAGATGGCCGACTATAAGGTTACCTCGTTTTGCGCCCCGCCGACCGTCTATCGGTACCTAATCCGGGAGAACCTCGAGAAATACGATCTCTCAAGCCTTCGCTACTGCACCATCGCCGGCGAGCCGCTGAATCCGGAGGTCTACAACCGCTTTCTCGAGAAGACCGGGATTAAGCTCTTCGAGGGCTATGGGCAGACCGAGCTGACCCTGACGATCGGCACCTTCCCCTGGATGGAGCCGCGCCCCGGCTCGATGGGAAAACCCGCGCCCGGCTATGATATCGACGTCGTCCGCGCGGACGGCTCCTCCTGCGAGCCGGGAGAGGTCGGCGAGATCGTGATCCGCATCGAGAACGGCAAGCCTTTCGGGATGTTCGCCGGTTATTACCGCGACGACGAGCTGACGAAGCAAGTCTTCGCGGGCGGGGTGTACCACACCGGCGATACCGCCCAGCGCGACGAGGATGGGTATTTCTGGTTCGTCGGCCGCACCGACGACATGATCAAGAGTTCCGGCTATCGCATCGGCCCCTTCGAGGTCGAGAGCGCCCTACTGACCCACCCCGCCGTCCTTGAGTGCGCGGTGACCGGCGTGCCCGACAAGGACCGCGGACAGCTCGTGAAAGCCTCCGTCGTCCTCGTGAAGGGTCAGGAAGCGAGCCAAGCCCTATCGCGCGAGCTCCAGGAGCACGTAAAACGGGTAACCGCCCCCTACAAGGCACCCCGCATCATCGATTTCGTCCCTGAGCTCCCGAAAACGATTAGCGGGAAGATTCGGCGCGTCGAGATCCGCGAAGGAGACGGGGCCTAATCCACTGCGCGGGCGGCGTAGATCGCCGCCCGCTGTCCCGCGTCAACTTTACATTTTGCGTATTACTGTTATAATTCTTCCATGGTATACCTCGTCGCCCCTTGCGCGATCGGGGCCGAAAAGGTCCTTGCCAACGAATTGAAACAACTCGGCTTCGCTCCCTCGGGCTCCGCCGTCGGCCGGGTGCGCTTCTCGGCGACCCCGACCGACGCGCGCGGCGACTCCGACGCGGGCACCCGCGTTCTTTCCAGCCTTGATGGCGCCGACTTAGCGGCCCTGTATCGGGCGAACCTTCGCCTACGGACCGCCGACCGAGTCTACCTCGAGGCCGCCCGCTTTCCCGCCCCCGACTTCGATGCCCTATTCGAGGGCGTCCGTTCCGTGCCCTGGGAGCATCTCTTCCCGAAAACCGTTCGCGTCCTGGTCGATAAGGTTCGTACTCACTCGAGCGCGCTTTCTTCCGAGCGGGCTATCCAGGGTGTCGCGCATAAGGCGATGTACGAGCGGCTCGGGTCGGCGTGGAGGATGACCACCTTACCTGAGTCCGGTATCGTGGCTACTGTCCGCGTCTATCTTGAGCGAAACGAGGCGAGCGTCCTTCTTGACCTTTCCGGCGAGCCCCTGCACCGCCGCGGGTACCGCACGGCCGGCGGCGCGGCCCCGATCCGGGAGACCCTTGCCGCCGTCCTTATCCAACTTGCCGCGTGGCGGCGAAAGACCCCGCTTCACGACGCCTTCGTCGGCTCGGGCACGATCCCGATCGAGGCGACCCTCTACGCCCACGACATCGCCCCCGGGCTTGGCAGGTCCTTCGCGCTTGAAAGTCTCTCTTTCTTCGCCGGCGATGCGGGCCGAGCGGCGCGCGAGGCCGAGCGGCGCGCGGCGACCGAGGCGATCCGAACCGATTGCCTGGTGCGGATAACGGGGAGCGACCGCGACGGCGCCTGCGTCGAGGCGGCCCGCGCCAACGCCGAGCGCGCCTGCGCCATCGCCGGGCGGGCCTTGCAGGAGGCGGGAAGCGACCGCCGCATCCCGCGTCCGGATTTTACCCAGGCGAGTTTCGAGGAGCTTTCGGCTCCCTATCCGGAGGGACTGCTCCTCTCGAACCCGCCCTACGGCGAGCGGCTTGGCGACGCGGCGAGCGCCCTCGACCTGTACCGTTCGATGCGCGCGCTGTGGACGAACTTTCCCGGCTGGATGATGGGCTTCATCACCAGCCACGAGGGCTTCGAGGACGCGGTGGGTCGCCGCGCGACGAAGCGGAAACCCCTGAAGGGGGGCAATCTCGACACGACCTTTTACCTATACGCTGAGGAGGCACACTGATGGCAATAGTCGTAGAGCACGAAAAGCGGCGATTCGAGATCCTTCAACGGGCCCTCGACGTTTTCACCGAGGAGGGCTACGAGGACGCGACCTTCCAAAAGATCGCCGACCGCTGCGGCATCACGCGCACGACGCTCTACCTCTATTTCAAGAACAAGAGGGAGATCTTCGTCTGGAGCATCAAGCAGCTGACGATAAGCGTGGAAAAGAACCTGCGCGAGATGATCGAGTCGCCGGGCCTTACCTACGCCGATCGACTCGTTCGCGTGATGCACGCGATCATCGACCGCTGCACGGAAAACCGCAAGCTCTTCAACGTTATCCTTACCTACCTCCTTCAGGCGCAAAAGACCGGGAAGGACCCCGATTCCCGGGTTAAGCGACGCACCATCCGCCTCAGGCACCTCCTTTCGCAGATCATCATCACCGGGATTAACGCCGGGGAATTTCGCCATGTTAACGTGAAGCAGGCGAACGAGATGCTCTATGGCCTTATCGAGTCGACGATCTATCGGATCGCCATCCTCGACCATCCAGAGGCCGACGACATGAAGGAAGCGGTGGCTCTTGCCGTTCAGAGCCTGGTTATTCATACTTCCGACGAGGGCTGACCGGGTTCGGTTCCATTTCGACATTCTACTTGACTTTTGTCATAAAAACCGTACAATGCCAGTACGTCGAGGTTTGTTTTGACGAATTGACGTCGGCTGTCACAATGGAGGATACCATGCCTGTTTTCGTATTCCCCGGCCAAGGCGCCCAATTCCCCGGAATGGGGATGGATCTCTACGAAGCCGATTCGGACGGAACGATGGGCGTTCGCGCCCTTTTTAGCCTCGCTTCCGACATTTTGGGAAAGGATATCGCGAGCCTCTTAACGGCCGATGAGGAAACCCTGAAACGCACGGACGTCAGCCAGGTGGCGATTACGGTCGCTTCCCTCGCCGCCGTCCGCGCCCTCGCTGCCAAGGGGATTACGCCCGCCGCCTGCGCTGGTTTCAGCCTCGGCGAGTACCCGGCCCTCGCGACCGCCGGGGTCATCTCGGAGGCCGACGCGATCAAGCTGACGATCGAGCGCGGCCGAATCATGCAGGAAGCCGCGACCGCCCTCCAAGAGGCGGCGCGCGCCGCCTCGGCAGACCCCGAGGCGAACGTCGCCCCTGGAATGGCCGCCGTCATCGGCCTTCCCGCCGAGAAGGTCGACGCCGTAATCGCCGCGCTCGTCTCCTCCGGCCAAGTCGCCGAGGGAACGCTTTTCGCCGCGAACTACAATAGTCCTTTGCAGACGGTCGTCTCTGGCACCGCCAGCGCCCTCGACCGCGCCGAGCCTGCCTTCAAGGAAGCGGGCGCGCGCCGCGCGCTTAGGCTCAAGGTCGCCGGTCCCTTTCATTCGCCGCTGATGGCCGGCGCCGGCGCCGCGTTCTCTCGCGTCCTCGAGCCGGTTTCCTTCGCTTCTCCGGCGATTGCCCTTTTCTCGAACGTTACAGGCGCGCGTATTACCTCGGGTTCCGAGGCGAAGTCATGCGCCGTTGAGCACATATCCCGCCCCGTCCGCTGGACGGAGGAAGAAGCCGCGATCGCGGCCCTGATGGGCGACCTCGGGATCGCCGACCTCGTTGAGGTCGGTCCCGGCCGGGTGCTCACCGGGCTCTGGGGGGACTCCAAGCTCCCCGGCGCCTGCAAACCCTATGCTGACGTCCTTTCGGGCGCCGTGGAGTGATCATGTTATTGCAGGGAAAAACGGCCCTTATTACCGGGGCGAGCAGGGGGATCGGCAAGGAGATCGCCCGACGGTTTATCGAGGAAGGGGCTTCCGTTTGGGGGCTCGCGACCAAACCGTCCGCGGGCGCGCAGGAGCTCGCCGCCTTCGCCGCCGAGCGCGGCGTCGCCTTTCACGAGGTCGTCGCCGACATCTCGGACCCCGAGTCGGTCAAGGCCGCCGTATCCGCGGCCCTCTCGGAAAGCGGTGGCTTCTCGGTGTTGGTAAACAACGCCGGGATTACCCGCGATGGGCTTTCCTTCCGGATGAAGCTCGAGGATTGGGAGCAGGTCCTTCGCGTCAACCTGACCGGAACCTTCCTCGTTACCCAGGTCGTCTCCAGCGACATGATAAAGAAGCGCGCGGGCTCGATCATCAACCTGACGAGCATCGTCGGCGTCCGGGGCCAAGCCGGCCAGGTGAACTACGCGGCGAGCAAGGCGGGGCTCATCGGCTACACGAAGAGCCTGGCGAAAGAGGTCGCCGGTCGCGGGGTACGCGTCAACGCGATCGCCCCGGGCTACATCGCGACCGAGATGACGGACGCTATCAGCGAGGAGGCCCGCGCGGTCTGGCTCGAGCAGATACCGATGAAGCGCGCGGGAAGCGTGGCCGACGTCGCGAACGTCGCCTGCTTCCTAGCGTCGGACCTTTCTGAGTATATAACCGCCCAGGTAATCGGGGTGGACGGAGGTATGGGAGCATGAGTAGGCGCGTAGTCGTTACGGGACTCGGGGCGGTGACCCCGATCGGCAACACGGTGGACGAGACCTGGGCGAGCGTGCGCGCCGGCAAATGCGGCGTCGCCCCGATCACCCTTTTCGACGCCACGAACTTCGCGGTGAAGATCGCCGCCGAGGTCAAGGACTTCGACGTGACCAAGTGGGTCGACCGCAAGGAAGCGCGGAAGATGGCCCGCTTCACCCAATTCGTCGCCGCCGCCGCCGCCCAGGCCATCGCCGACGCCGGGTACACGAAGGAAACCATCTCGTCGGAGAAGGCGGGCATCCTGATCGGTAACGGGATCGGCGGCTTCGAGATTCTCGAGGCGGGGATGAAGAAGTACTTCGAGGCGGGCAACGCCCGCATCCCGCCGCTGACCATACCGATGATGATCGCGAACGAGGGGGCGGGTAACGTCAGCATGATGTACGGCATCCAGGGCCCGTCATGGACCTTAGCTACGGCCTGCGCCTCGGGCACCGACGCGCTTGGCGCCGCCCTTGACCTCGTGCGCTCCGGCCGCGTCGACGTCTGCGTCTCCGGCGGGACCGAGGCCGCGATCACCGGCTTCGGGATCGGGAGCTTCACCATCCTGCAGACCCTCGCCACTTCCTTCAACGATCGACCCGAGAAAGCGAGCCGTCCCTTCGACCGCGATCGAGAGGGCTTCATCATGGGCGAAGGCTCGGGCGTCCTCATCCTGGAGGAGCTCGAGCACGCGCTCGCGCGGGGCGCGCGCATCTACGCCGAGTTCGCCGGATACGGCGCCTCGAGCGACGCCTACCACATCACGAGCCCGAATCCCGACGGCTCGGGCGGCGCGCTCGCGATCACCCGCGCGCTCGAGGACGCGGGCGTTCGCCCCGAGGACGTCCAGTACTACAACGCGCACGGAACCTCGACCCCGGTTAACGACCCCGCCGAGACCCTGATGATCAAGCGCGCCTTCGGCGACCACGCGAAGAAGATGAAGATCTCGAGCACGAAGAGCATGACCGGCCACTGCGTCGGCGCCGCCGGCGCGATCGAGGCGATCATATCGATTAAGGCGATCAACGACGGCTTCTACCCGCCGACGATCAACCTGGAGAACCAGGACTACGAGCACGGCTGCGACCTCGACTACGTGCCGAACGTCGGCGTCGAGGGGAAGATCGACTGCGTCGCGTCCGGATCGCTCGGGTTCGGCGGCCACAACGGCGTCGTCGTGATGAAGAGGTTCGTCAAATGAGCGGCGCGACGGTGAACCTTTCCGACGCCGCCGCGCGCGCCGAGGCTCGGCGCGGGATCGAGACCCTGCTGCCGCACCGCGATCCCTTCCTCTTCGTCGACGCGATCGATTCGACCGACGAGAAGGGAGTGATCGCCCGCCACGTATTCGGCGCGGGAGAGTTTTTCTTTAAGGGACACTTCCCCGAGTACCCGGTCGTCCCCGGCGTCATCCTCGTCGAGACGATGGCCCAGGCGGGCGGCGCGGGCCTCCGAAAGCGGGGGATCATGGGCGACGACGCCCTCTTCTTCCTCGCCTCCGTCGACAAGGTGAAGTTCCGCAGGCAGGTTCGGCCGGGCGACGAGGTGAGGCTCGAGATCGAGAACCTCCGCGTGTCCGGAAAGATGATTAAGCAGGCCGGCAAGGCCTTCGTCGGCGACGAGCTGTGCGCCGAGGCCGAGTGGCTCTGCCTCGTCGGCGGAAAGGGAGACCTCTGAAGATGACCGTGAAACCGATGATCCGCAGCAATATCTGCATCAACGCCCATCCCGCCGGGTGCGCCCGCGAGGTGGAAAACCAAATCGAATACGTCCGCTCGAAGACAGCCTCGCGCGGCGGACCTAAGGCCCCGTGCAAGGCCGCGCTCGTGCTCGGGTGCTCGACCGGCTACGGCCT
>ENA-UOWE01002155-UOWE01002155.1-activated-sludge-metagenome-genome-assembly--contig:-NODE-2155-length-22243-cov-8.424148_pt1 | contig 22243 bp, 17 predicted proteins | sample MGYA00249841_ERZ761562 | MGnify/ENA primary metagenome ERZ761562 (study PRJEB28883, sample SAMN05720200) | activated sludge metagenome | isolation source: Anaerobic digester | place: Japan... | reverse complement strand
GACCCAGCCCAACGGCATACCGCTGACGGGCACGAGGGTGGAGACGGCGAGGGAGGCGCCGGGCGTCGTGACCCAGGTGCGGGCGAGGCGTCCGCGGCCCTGGCGCTGGCGCTCGGCGACGACGATCCGCCAGGGCCGGGGGTCGGCCGAGAGCACCGCATTGGTCGAGTCGACCTCGTCGAGGAGCTCGACGGGGCCCCACGGGTCGCCGGGCTGCACGTCGGCGGCGACGAGCGGTCGGGGGTCCTCCTGTGCGGGCACGGTGCCAAGGCTAGGCTCAGGAACATGGCGAGCGACACCACGTCCACCGGTCCCGGCGCAGCGACCGACATCGACCTGTCCTCCACGGCGGGCAAGCTCAAGGACCTGAAGCGGCGGGTCGAGGAGGTCGCGCACGCCGGGTCGGCGCGGGCGGTCGACAAGCAGCATGCCAAGGGCAAGAAGACGGCCCGTGAGCGGATCGAGATCCTGCTCGACGAGGGCAGCTTCGTGGAGATGGACAAGTACGCCCGCCACCGCAGCAATGCCTTCGGCCAGGAGAAGTCGCGCCCCTACGGCGACGGCGTCGTCACCGGCTACGGCACGATCGACGGCCGCACGGTGGCGATTTTTGCCCAGGACTTCACCGTCTTCGGTGGCTCCCTCGGCGAGGTCTTCGGCGAGAAGATCTGCAAGGTCATGGACTTCGCCATGAAGATCGGCTGCCCGGTCATCGGCCTCAACGACTCCGGTGGCGCCCGCATCCAGGAGGGCGTGGTCTCGCTCGGTCTCTACGGCGAGATCTTCCGCCGCAACGTTCACGCCAGCGGTGTCATCCCGCAGATCAGCCTCATCATGGGACCGTGCGCCGGCGGCGCGGTCTACTCGCCGGCCGTCACCGACTTCACCGTCATGGTCGACCAGACCTCGCACATGTTCATCACCGGCCCGGACGTCATCAAGACGGTCACGGGTGAGGACGTCGGCTTCGAGGAGCTCGGCGGTGCGCGCACCCACAACACCAAGTCCGGTGTCGCGCACTACATGGGCAGCGACGAGGACGACGCGATCGACTACGTCAAGGCGCTGCTGTCCTACCTGCCGAGCAACAACCTCGAGGACGCCCCCGTCTTCGGCGGCGAGCTCGACCTCGACGTGACCGACACGGACCGGGTCCTCGACACCCTCATCCCGGACTCCCCCAACGTGCCCTACGACATGCACACGGTCATCGAGTGCGTCGTCGACGACGGCGAGTTCCTCGAGGTGCAGCCGCTCTTCGCCCCGAACATGGTCATCGGCTTCGCCCGGGTCGAGGGCCGCTCGATCGGCATCGTCGCCAACAACCCGATGCAGTTCGCCGGCACCCTCGACATCGACGCCTCCGAGAAGGCCGCGCGCTTCGTGCGCACCTGCGACGCCTTCAACGTGCCGATCCTCACCCTGGTCGACGTGCCGGGCTTCCTCCCGGGGACCGATCAGGAGTGGGACGGCATCATCCGCCGCGGCGCCAAGCTCATTTACGCGTATGCCGAGGCCACCGTGCCGCTGGTCACGGTCATCACCCGCAAGGCCTACGGCGGCGCCTACGACGTCATGGGTTCCAAGCACCTCGGCGCTGACATCAACCTCGCCTGGCCGACCGCCCAGATCGCCGTCATGGGCGCCCAGGGTGCGGTCAACATCCTCTACCGCAAGGAGCTCGCGCAGGCCGCGGAGAAGGGCGAGTCGGTCGACGAGGCCCGGGCGGCGTTCATCAAGGAGTACGAGGACACCCTTGCCAACCCCTACATCGCCGCCGAGCGGGGCTACATCGACACCGTGATCACCCCCTCGAACACGCGCATGAACGTCTCGAAGGCCCTGCGCGCCCTGCGCACGAAGCGCGAGACGCTGCCCCCCAAGAAGCACGGGAACATCCCGCTGTGACGGCCGAACAAGTTCGTGAGTCCTTGGGGCCCGGCGCTGTCAGTGAGGCTATCGTGGGCGGCGCCGAGTCGCCGACAGGCGAGGGTATGCCGCGGGGCACGGTCGTCGTCTCGGGCTCAGCTTCGGCGGAGGAGGTCGCCGCCATTGTGGGGGTGTTGTCGTTGCTCGGTGGCGACGAAGGTGGTTCTGCAACAACTCAGTCCGCGTCCGGGTGGTTAGATCACGGCCGCCAGGTGAGGGTGGGTCTGGCACCCGGACGAGGCGCGTGGCGTGCCTCGAGCTTCCCGCACTGAAGGTCGAAGAGCACAGCACCTCCTTTTGTCGCGAGGGCCGGTTAGAGTGCCCTCGTGTCCCCTGCTGATGGTTGCGTCCTAGTGCTCTGCACCGGCAACATCTGCCGTTCGCCGTTCATCGAGCGGCTGCTTGCGCATGCCCTCGCCGACACCTCGATCGAGGTAACGAGTGCCGGCACCGGCGCCCTCGTCGACCACCCGATCCACGAGTCATCGGCCCGGCGACTCGATGCCGCTGGGGTGCCTTCATCGGACTTTGCGGCGCGCCAGTTGACGCCCGAGATGGTCAAGGCGGCCGACCTCATCGTCGCCGCGACGCGAGAGCACGTTGGCGGCGCTGCCCAGCTGCACCCGTCGGCCCTGCGCAAGGGCTTTGCGCTGCTCGACCTAGCCGACCTCATCGATGGCGTGCCGGACGCGGTGATCCTGGCGGCGCCTGGAGCGACGCGTGCCGCGAAGGTCGCGGCCGAGGCGCTGGTGCGGCGGGGCGAGGTGCAACCGCGCACGCCTGAGGCGGCGACGATCGTCGACCCCTACATGCAGGACGAGTCGGTGTTCGACGCGATGGACACCCAGGTCCGGCGGACCGTGCCCATCGTGGCCCGAGCCCTGCGCGGGGCCTGACTGGCACCACAACGTACGAGGAGGAGCCCAGCGCGCCAGCGCTGGGCTCCTCCCCGTTGGTCACCGACCGGAGTTCACCGGCTCCTGCAGGTCCTGGTCGGCCGCATGCCGGCTGTCCGGCGTGACGTTCTCGTCGAGCCGGCGGCGTCGGCCGCTGCCTTCGCCCCGGGTCTTGTCTCCGGAGCGACCGTTCTTCGACTTGCTGCTCTTGGCCGAGTCCGGCTTGTATTCGTAGCGGTAGTCGTAATAGCCACCCGAGCGCTCGCGCGGCACGCGGTTGAGGACGAGGCCCAGCAGTTTGCCATTGACCGTCTCGAGCGAGTCCATCGCGTGGTCGAGTTGGTCCTTAGTGACGACACCGCTGCCCACGACGAGGATCGCGCCATCCGCCTGAGTGGAGAGGACCGCACCGTCCGTGACCGGCAGCAGCGGCGGCGCGTCGATGATGACATAGTCGTAGGACCGGCGCAGTTCGGCGAGCACGTCGCGCATGGCCGTCGAGCCCAGCAGCTCCGACGGATTGGGCGGAGTCGGTCCGGCACCGAGGATGCTCAGGGACAGGCGACCGAACGGCTGGATCACGTCCACCAGGTCATAGCGGCCGATGAGCACGTCGGTCAGGCCGACGGAGCCCTCGAGGCCCATGTCGTCGAGCAGTTTCGGACGGCGCAGGTCGCCCTCGATGACGCAGACACTGGCGCCACTCTCGGCCAGCGCGAGGCCGAGGTTGGCGCTGGTGCTCGACTTGCCCTCGCTGGCGATGGACGACGTGACCACGATGATTCGCGGATGCTGAGCCGCATCGACGAATTGCAGGTTGGTGCGGAGCGTCCGGAAGGCCTCTGCCCGACCTGCCGTCGGGTCGGAATGCAGGATCAGTGGATGCTTCGCCGCGTCGCTGTCGAAGGGGATTCCTCCCAGGAGCGTGGCGTCCGTGAGGACCTCGAGGTCGTCCTTGGTCCGGACCTTGGTGTCCAAGGTCTCGCGCAGGACCGCGAGCCCACCGCCGAGCAGCAGCCCGAGCACCGCGCCGAGAGCGATGTTCCGGCTCGGGCGAGGTGCCACCGGTGTGAGGTTCGCCACCGCCGGCTTGACCACGGTCAGCTTGACCGGACTGGGCTTGTCCGCATCCACGCGTTCGAGTTCGTCGACCACACTCGGGAAGGTTGTCGCCACTGCCTCGGCAATCAAGCGTGCTCTCTCCGGGTCGCGATCGGTGACGACGACATCAAGGAGCACGCTGTCGGGAGGAATACTCCCGGCCACCTTGTCCGAAAGCTGGGAGACGGTGAGATCCTCGCCGACCTTATCAATCACCGGCTCCAACGCCTTGGGCGTCTTGAGAAGTTGCTGATAGGACTTGACGCGTTGCTGAGTGAAGAGATTGCCTGACGCCAGCTGAGCCGCGTTCCCCGCATCTCCGGAGCTGGTCGACACAAAGAACTCGATGCTGGACCCATACGTCCGCGGAGTTGCAATCGTCAGCGCGGCCGCGAGTGCGGTGCAGAGCAAAGTCGCTCCCAGCACGATCGGCCAGCGCTGACGCAGGATGCGCCAATAGGTCATCAGATCCACGGGAGTCCTCAGCAGCAGCGATCGTCAAACAATCTTGTGAACTCGCTAACTGTACCGCCGAGACAAGGATGTTGATGGCTGAGCCGCCCGCCCCGAAGCGGTAACCTTTCACAGACGCCTCTTGGCGTTGTGGCGATTGACGCCCCCCAATCGATCCGCCCTCGAGGGCTCCCCTGCCCCGGGACATGTCCGTGAAGAGGTCCAGAGTTGAGCGCACTCAGCACCTTGCCGCCATCGACTGATCGAGAAATCTGGGTCCGAGTCGGTTGGGCCCTCACCGACACCGCTGTCGTCATTAGTTCCGTCTATGTGGCGGCATGGTTGCGTCACGACCTCAACTTTGCCGAAGCCATGAGCGAGCAGGTGGGCCGTTTCGCCCTGATGTTCGGTGCTCTCTTCGGCATCGTCGCGGTCATACTCTCCCTGTTGGCGCCATCGCACCGTCGTGGCTCCTTTGAGGAGACAGCCCAAGTTCTCAAACTCGGCCTGATTGCCGGCGTGATCGCTGGGGCGGCGGTCTTCCTCACGCCGTGGTTCAGCGTCCCCCGCAGCCTCCCCTTCGTGGCACCGGCCATCGCACTTCTCGGCATGTTCGCGGTTCGCTTTGTCATCCGCAGTTACCGATGGGGCCGAACTGTCCTCCGCGACCATGACAAGCCAGTCATCATCTTCGGCGCCGGCCGCGGTGGGCAGCAATTGGTGAGGGCGCTCGTCAACGACGTGTCGACTGAGTCGCGACTTGTCCCGGTCGCGGTCCTTGATGACGACCCGCGCAAGCGACGGTGGCGCTTGCAGGGTATCCGAGTGCGCGGTGGGCTCAATGATCTGGTGTCCGTCGTTGAAGAAACCGGCGCCAAGACGTTGGCGGTCGCGATTCCCTCGATCGAGCAGGAGGCGCTGCGCCGAATTCAAGAAAAAGCGAACGAACTCGATCTTGACGTGCTCATTCTCCCCACGGCTGCCCAACTCTTGGGTTCACCCAAGGGCGCTGATCTGCGAAAACTCAATTTGGAAGACCTTCTTGGGCGCCGACGTATCACGTTGGACTCGAGGGCCATCGCCAACTCACTGAACGGCAAGACTGTCCTGGTGACTGGAGCTGGCGGCTCCATCGGGTCCGAACTTTGTCGCCAAATTGCACGCTTCGGTCCGGCGAAGCTCACTCTCCTCGATCGAGATGAGTCTGCCCTGTTCGCCGCGCAGATGAGCCTGACCGGCCGGGCGCTCTTGGACGATGGCACTCTCGCTCTCGGCGACATCCGCGACCTCGACGCGATTCGCGAAATCATGGATCACGTCCGCCCGGACATTGTTTTTCACGCAGCCGCACTCAAGCATTTGACACTGCTCGAGCAATACCCTCTCGAGGCGTGGAAGACGAATGTCCTGGGTACTCGCAATGTCCTTGAAGCGGCGCGTTCGGCTGGCGTGAAGACCTTTGTCAACGTGTCAACTGACAAGGCGGCCGACCCCACCTGCGTGCTTGGGTACAGCAAGAGGGTGGCTGAGCGACTCACTGCCGACTACGCAAGCAACTACGACTCGACGTACGTCTCTGTTCGCTTCGGGAACGTCCTCGGCAGCCGCGGATCCGTCCTGACGGCCTTCACGGAGCAGATCGAGCGGGGCGGGCCAGTCACCGTCACACACCCCGACGTCGAGCGCTACTTCATGCTCATCCCCGAGGCGTGCCAACTCGTGCTCCAAGCGGCATCGATCGGGAGTGACGGCGAGGTCATGGTGCTCGACATGGGTGAGCCGGTGAAAATCCTTGATGTCGCCAAGCAGATGATCCGCATGTCTGGGAAACGGGACATCAACATCGACTTCACCGGATTACGTCCCGGCGAGAAATTGTCGGAAGTCCTGTTTTCAAGCGGTGACCGCATTCAACAATCCGGCCATCAACTCGTCCACCACGTGGCTGTTCCGCGCATAGATGCTGCAATGGTAAGCGGTATTTCATTTCGTACTCCAGCCGAAGCGCGCGAGTGGATGGTTGACGAGGGCTCATCGCTTCAGGGTGCGGCACTGTGACAGACCGAATATTCCTCTCCAAAGCCCATGTGACCGAGGTAGAGGAAGACTTAGTACTCCAGGCCATCCGCTCAGGTTGGGTCGCCCCACTAGGTCCGTTTGTCGACCGCTTTGAGAAGGAGATGGCTGAACGTGTGGGCGTAGCGGGGAGCCTCGCGCTGTCGTCTGGTACGGCGGCGCTCCACCTGGCGCTCGTAGACGTCGGGGCTCGTGCGGGGCGAGTGGTGGTTCTTCCTGCGATGACCTTTGTCGCCACAGCGAATGCCGTTGCCTACACGGGGGCAGAACTCGCCTTCGTCGATTGTCGTGCCGACGATGCTAACGTCGACGTGCCGCTCCTGTTGGAGGCCGTTCGGACTCTTCAGTCCGAGGGCAAGGACGTGGCCGCGGTCGTCACGGTCGATCTCTTCGGGCGTGCCTGCGATTACACCACGCTCATGACGGGCCTTACCGAGGTTGGCGTTCCACTCATCGAAGATGCCGCAGAGGCGCTCGGCGCCACCCATGCGGGCCAAGCTGCCGGAGCTTTTGGCCGCTCAGCGGCGCTCTCGTTCAACGGCAACAAGATCATGACGACATCGGGGGGGGGCATGCTGCTGTCCAACGACACGGAGATGATCCAGCGTGCCCGATACCTGTCGACCCAAGCCCGCCAGCCCGTGCCGTGGTACGAGCACACCGAGATTGGCTACAACTACCGGATGTCGAACCTCTTGGCCGCTGTGGGCATTGGGCAACTCGAACGTCTTGACGGCATGATCGCCCGGCGTCGTCGTATCCGCGACCGGTATGCCGCAGGGCTGGCAGACGTCCCTGGGCTGACCTTCTTGGGTCGGGACGCGGCGGGGGGCGATGCGCACGACAACTGCTGGCTGACGTGCGTCCTGCTTCCCCCTGACACCTCTGTGACGCCGGACGATGTCATCCGGGAGCTGGAAGAGCAAGACATCGAAGCACGACATCTATGGAAGCCAATGCATCTCCAGCCTGTCTTTGCACCGGCCCGAATGTTCGACCGCGGCATCAGCGCCCACCTCTTCGCGCGCGGCGTGACCCTGCCGACCGGCTCGGCGCTCTCTGACGGCGACATCGATCGGGTGATCGACGCCTTCCGCGCTGCGTTGGCATCATCGTGAGCGGATATCGAGGCAAGCGCCTCCTTGACCTGACGTTGGCGATCCCGGCACTTATTGTGAGCCTGCCGGTTCAAGCGGTCCTGGCGATCGCTGTCCACCGCAAACTTGGGTCGCCGGTGATCTTCCGGCAGCAGCGCCCTGGCCGTGATGGCGAACCCTTCGAGTTGCGCAAGTTCCGGACCATGCTGGACATCGACGAGTCGAAGGGTTTGGTCTCTGACGACGACCGTATGACATCGTTCGGCGCGAAGCTCCGCGCCACCAGCATGGATGAACTGCCCACGCTCTGGAACGTTGTCCGTGGCGATATGTCCTTGGTCGGACCACGTCCGTTGCTGATGCGCTACTTGGATCGATATACACCGGATCAGGCACGTCGCCACGAGGTCCATCCCGGACTGACCGGATTGGCGCAGGTCAACGGTCGCAATGGCATTTCATGGGACGAGAAATTCCGCTTGGACATCGAGTACGTGGACAGCTTGTCGCTGTCCGGCGACGTGCGGATCATCCTGCAGACCTTGGCCAAAGTCGTTCGGCGCGAAGGCATTTCCGCCGATGGGATATCAACCATGACCGAATTCACCGGGCGGGAGTTCTGATGTTGGACCTAGTCATTTTCGGGTGCGGCGGCCTCGGTCGGGAGGTGGCCGACATCGTGGACGCGATCAACGCCGTCGAGCCAACCTGGCGCCTCGTGGGACTGGCCGATGACAATCCTAGTCCCGAGGACATCGAGCGCTTGGCGCGCACCGAGCACTCGGTGCTGCGGCGGCCGGACTACGAACTGTTGCCCGAGGGCACGGCATACGTCATTGGGGTCGGTAGCGGTGCGACCCGTCGCCTCATCGCCGATCGGCTCGAGAGCTTGGGCTGGTCCGCGGCCGTCCTGGTTCATCCCTCGGTTACCACCGGCGCCGATGTCCAACTTGGTGCTGGCACTGTCCTGTGTGCTGGAGTACGTGTCACGACGAACGTGCGCCTCGGGCGGCACGTCCTCGTGAACGGAAACTCCACCGTCGGGCATGACACCTCACTCGGCGATTTCGTCACGGTGAACCCGCTGGTCGCTATCAGTGGGGCAGTCCAAGCGGGTGAGGAAGCAACCTTCGGGACCCACAGCGCGATCCTCCAGGGTCTCACCGTCGGACCACGGTCCTTCGTCGGAGCCGGAGCATGCGTAGTCCGGGACGTGCCAGCAGAAACGATCGTAAAGGGCGTTCCTGCACGGTGAATATTGCATGGGTCCGCGCCCGCACGGGAGCAGACTAGGCTGTGAACATATCGTGAACGAGGAGGCCAGCTTGAATGATCCGGAGCGTGTGAAGTTGCTCGCTTACTACCTACCCCAGTACCACCCCATTCCGGAAAATAATGAATGGTGGGGCGCAGGGTTTACCGAGTGGACCAAGGTAACGGCAGCAAAGCCGTTGTATCGCAATCATTGGCAACCGCGCCTGCCTGCCGATTTGGGCTTTTATGACCTCAGACTACGGGACACCCGCATATCGCAAGCGGCAATGGCGAAAGACGCTGGAGTCGATGGATTCGTATACTGGCATTACTGGTTTGGCGAAGGCCGTCGCATTCTCGAGCGACCCATCCAAGAGGTGCTGAAGGACCAAGAACCCAACTTTCCTTTCGCATTAGGATGGGCGAACGAGAGTTGGTCTCGTCGCTGGTACGGCGACAATCGCAGCATTCTGATTGAACAGAAGTACCCCGGTCGCCAGGACTTCGAACACCATTTCCAGGCCATCTTGCCGGCGTTGCGAGACCCGCGCTACATACGGATAAACGGCAAGCCGCTCTTCTTGATATATCGCCCACAGGACCTTCCTTCAAGAGAAGAGTTCGTGGACGTTTGGCAAAGAATGGCTATTTCCGCGGGCTTTGACGGCCTCTACCTAATTCACGGGTCCGACGAAGACCCCCGCCCATTCGGCTTCGATGCCAGCTACTCTCAGCCGTCGCTGTTGCCGAAACGTGTCATTGCCAGGCGCCTTAGGTCGCTGGGGGTGGCAGGCCTTCGCAGGACATTGGATAGAGGTGGGCCACTAAGGCTCCCCTATTCTGAAGTGATGGAGGAGTTCAATCGTAAGGCGCCGGTCGAGTGGACTGAACTCCGTGCCGTCATGCCCAATTGGGACAACACCCCACGACGTGACCGGGGGGGCATCGTACTCACGGGCTCGTCCCCCTCGGCTTTCCGAGCTCAACTCACTATTGGCTTGGAGCGCGCGCGTAATCTACCTTCAGGGGAGAAGATTCTCTTCTTGAAGAGTTGGAACGAATGGGCAGAAGGCAACTATGTGGAACCAGACCAAAAATACGGGCATGCTTGGCTGGATGCGATTTCGGAGGCGCGAACGCGTGCCGGATGAGGCCCCCCGCGTTGTTTTCGCCACTACAATCCCCCTTAGTGCCATTTTTCTCTCGGACGTCTACAGACACTTTGGCTCTAGAATAGAGACCTTTCTCCTGTCCGGCGCAGATGGCGGCAACCCTCCTACCGCACTTCGCGAGTGGCCGACCCATAGGGCGAGATTTGGCCGCGAGATGTCTCCTCTTCGCGACATCCTTGGACTTATAGATGTAGTCCGCATCCTCAGAACCATTAAGCCAGATATCGTAGTTTACGGAACGCCAAAGGCGAGCCTGATAGTTTCCTTGGCATCTCTCATTGTCGGAGTGCGGTCCCGATACTTCATTCTGCACGGTTTGCGACACCAAACTCTCACCGGAGTCGCGAGGTGGTTGATGTGGGCTTCAGACTATATGGCCAGTCGTACTGCGGACCGGACGATCGCCGTCAGCCCCTCACTTCGCAACGAGGCAATCAATTGCGGCATCGCTAACTCGAGAGAGATTGAGGTGTGGGGAGCGGGCAGCCTGTGCGGAATCGACAGTACACGTTTTTCCCCTCTGGGCCAGAAATCTCTTCTTAGCGCGCGGCGAAAGGAGTTGGGCTACTCGACCGAAGCGTTCATTCTCGGCTTCGTGGGCCGACTCGGCCGCGAGAAGGGCTTGACAGAATTGCTTGAAGCCTTCAACGACCTCAGGGGAAGGCATGATGATCTCGGCCTTTTGCTTGTGGGCGACCACGACGATACAGATCCGTTGCCGGCCAGCGTCTTGGTGGCGATGGGTGGTGAGGGCGTTCGCCTAGTGGGACACGTTGATGACGTGGTGCCGTATCTGCAGTGCATGGATGCCTTCGTTCTTCCGACATGGCGCGAAGGACTCGGGTTGGCGTCCCTTGAGGCCGCAGCTTGCGGAATCCCAGTGGTGACGACGCATGTAGTCGGAGCCGTCGACACCGTTGTCGGCCAAGAAACTGGCCTCTTGGTCCCGCCGAGAGATCCCGTCGCACTTTCGCGTGCAATAGAAATTCTCATAACCGATCGACAGCGCGCCACCAGCATGGGCGTGGCGGGTCGCCGCTTCGTGGAGCAATCGTTTTCGCCTTGGGAGCGGATGGAGAACTGGGAGACCCTGCTGCAAGCGAATGAACAAAGTGCTGGATAGAAGTGCTGTCGCGACTGCTGCTGGCGCCCTGGCGCTCCTAGCGGCGGGCATAGGCATCGCGTCCGGGACCGTTGGAGCGCTCATCATTTTGCTCATCGGCTATTATTCGATCTTTCTGTGGGCGCGTGGCGCCAAAGAATCCCTTCAGCCAGCGGTTCAGTTCGCGGCGTTGTACGGTTTGGTGCTTCTAGCCTGCGGAATCGCGATTTGGAAGTATAGTCCACCGATTGATGCTCTGGCCTACGTTAGCTCTGCCGATCGAATCGCGGCCAGTGGCCTATCATCCACCGACTATGCCTCGCCGGCGGTAATGGTGGATGGAAAGAGCGGTTACGTGCTCTTTCTAGCAACGGTCACGTTCCTGCTCGGGGGTGGGCCGTACGTTGCAATCGCGATGAACGCAGTCGCGATCATGTGGCTGCTTATCATTTGCGCCCGGACGGCCGATTCCTTGGGCTCGTGTCATCCCCACCGCGCAAGTTTCGCAGTGGCGCTTTTCCCTGGCCTGCTACTTTGGGGCAGCCCGCCCTTGCGCGAAGCCGCGGTCGTACTTTGCATAGGCATAATCGTCGACGCATCCGTTCAATTGTCGGCGAGAGCCAGGCTCGGAGGCGCTTGGATGCGTCTTGTCGGCGCCTCTCTCGCCCTTTTGGTCTTGCGTGGGAGCCTCGGCGTCGTTGTGCCAGTAGCCGCACTTCTGAGCATCTTCATTGCCGAAAAGGAAAAATCGCGGGTTGCCGTCGTTCCACTCGGCCTCACAGCGATAGCCGCAGTTTGGGCGATCGCGCCTTCCATCGTGAGCAGTACCCTGTCGCGCACAGACCCTACAATCGTCGCCGTCTCACTCGAAGAGCTGTCGAGGTCATCGTCTGGTTTCACGCAATCCTCAGGACCAATTGGTCGCATAGCGGCTGTTGCCCGAGTCCTGCTTGGTCCCTTTCCATGGGAACTTGGATCTGCGGGTATTTCGTCTTTAGAAGCGCCAGTCTGGATTGCTGCGACGATACTCGCGATATCACGCGTCCGCTCCCATGGTCGCCAGGTCGCCGTGCCCGCGCTTATCGGCTTAAGTATCGCCCTCGCCATCGCCATTTCGGTCGGCAATTATGGGACGCTGCTGCGCATGAGGCTGATGATCATTCCTTGCTTGGCAGTTCTGCTCTCACTCGGCTCGAGAACAAAGAGCCCAAAGTTGCTTCCAGATGAGATGACTCCATGATTGGGTCCAAAATCAGAGTTCTAGGTCCTGCTTTGGCTGGGTACGCAATCGGCCAGCTGGCTACTCTCTTGGCGCAGTTGGGCCGAGTTCCCTTAACGGTTTCTCGCGCCGGTGTGGACGGATATGGGACGGTCGTAGTTATGGGCGTTGTCACAGCCGTCTTCTTCGTGGTCGCAATGGGGGTCGCAGATGTCGCAAGGATTGAGTTGTCGAATTGCAGCGCTGCAACGGCCTGCTTCCTTCCTAACACGCGAATTGCCACGTATACCCTTGCACAAGTGTCCGGAGCAATCACGATTCTCCTTTTGGCTGGTGCAATAACCACGGGACTGGTTGCCGATGAATGGAAGCGCACGTTGACTTGGGCAGCAAGTTACATTGTATTGACATGGCTCGGTTGGGTCACCATATTCTTGGCTCCGGGTCTTGCTCTTGTTGAGGTGCGCGGCTCGGGATTCGGCGTCGCGAACTTGATGCGAGGATTGTCCCCGCTGGCTGGGCTAGCTTGCTGCGCTGGCGTCTTTCTAATATCTGACTCAGCAGAACTGTCCGCGTTAGCTTGGGGTTTGGGCATGTCACTGCCATTTGCCGTACCTGGCCTAAAACTACAAAGGATGCAGGTGACCTCTTCGGTGGCCGCCGCTGAGCCGACCCGTCACTGGCCGCTCGTGTGGAATCCATTGGTTGCATTTTCAGCAACCGCCTTGGATGTGGTTTGGATACAACTATGGTCAACAAGTCGCGCAGTGGCCGAGTACGCACTAGCTAACCGATTGGCCGTTGCCACTCTCTTTCTACCGCTGGCTCTTCGGTCCTACCTTTGGATAAATTTGAATCGTCGGTCTTCCGAGCATAAGCGATACGCTGCCAGTCCACGCGAGGTCGTCAAGGTTATCGGTGCCTTTTGCCTTCTGTCCGTTCCCGGCGGCATTGCGCTGCTCCTCATTGGACCAGAATTGGCGCCCGTTATAACACAAGGTGAATTTAGTGTTAGTCTGCTTCTTTTCCTACTCTTTGCTCTCAGCGGCTTGAGTGCCGCCGGCCTCGTTGCTGCCCAGGCACTAGGCGCGGTTTCTTCAGCATTCCGAACGACAGCATTTCGCTACACTGCTTTGGCGGCAGCAGTCAACGTCCTTCTTTCGTCCTCCCTCGCCTGGTGGCTGGGCTCAATCGGCCCCGCGTTGGCGGGCGCGGTTTGCAACGCCGTTCTTCTCGTGGCGCTCGGCGCACGCTTCATTGGCCGCCCAGCCGAACGTTTGCGGGAGGGATGATCAAGAGTGTATTGAGCAATAAGGGGCTCTTCACGGACGAGCGTGGGTGAGGCTCGGTAGCCCGCCGGCGATGAGGAGCATCCGGAGGCGGTAGCTCTCGCGGTTGCGCAGGCCGCGGGCGATGCGGCGGTGGAGCTCGATGAGTCCGTTGACGGCTTCGGTGCCGCCGTTGGACCTGACTCGTGCCACTTGAGGGTTGGTCGTCGACTCGGCGGGTGTTTGTGCTGGTCAGGGGCGTGGGCGGGAGCGATTTGACGTACCCCGGGGGTGGGTAGGGTCGGCTGTGTGGTGTTCATCCGGAAGTCGGCTGGCCGTTCTGGCGCCACGAAGGTTCAGATCGCTGAGCGTCGCGACGGGCGGAACCACATCGTCGAGCATGTCGGGACAGCACGCTCGGAGGCTGAGCTCGCGGTGCTGATCGCCGAGGCGAACCGGCGGTTGCGCCCTGGGCAAGAGGTCCTCGACCTCGGGATCGATGACGACTCCGGGCCGGGGCGGGCAGGGGTGATCACCGGGAAGCGGTCCGCGGTGCTGTGGCACGTCCTGACGGCCGTGTACGCCCGGCTGGGGTTCGACACCATCGGCGACCCCGCATTCGAGCAGCTGGTGCTCGCGCGGATCGTGGAGCCCACGAGCAAGGCCGACTCGCTGCGGGTGCTCGACGAGCTCGGGGTGGCGCACGGGTCGCTACGCACGATGTTCCGCTGCCTGGCCCGCCCCCAGGAGCGCGGCTACCGCGACACCGTCGCGTCCGCGTGCTTCGCGCACGCCTGCACCAGCGGGGATGTCTCCTTGTGCTTGTACGACGTGACCACGTTGTACTTCGAGGCCGAACACGAGGACGAGCTGCGCAAGGTCGGCTACTCCAAGGAACGCCGGGTCGACCCGCAGATCATCGTCGGGCTGCTCGTGGACCGGGCCGGGTTCCCGCTGGAGATCGGCTGCTGGGAGGGCAACAAGGCCGAGACGACCACGATGATCCCGATCATCCGCCAGTTCCAGGACCGGCACAGCATCGAGGCCATGGTCGTGGTCGCCGACGCCGGGATGCTGTCCGCGGGCAACCTCAAGGACCTGCACGAGGCCGGGCTGCGGTTCATCGTCGGCTCCAGGGCCACCAAGGCCCCGGCTGACCTGGCCTCGCACTTCCGCTGGCACGGGGACGCGTTCACCGACGGTCAGGTCATCGACACCATCACCCCGCGGGTGGCCACCACCACCGCGCGCGGTGTCAACGACGAGAAGAAGCGGGCCGAGCCGGTGTGGGACCCGGGCGTCCACGAACGGTCGTGGCGGGCGGTGTGGGCGTACTCCGCCAAACGCGCTGCCCGCGACGCCAAGACCCTGACCTTGCAGGAGAACCGCGCCAAGGCCGTGATCGCCGGGGAGAAGGCTGCCCGCACCCCGCGGTTCGTGACCGTCAAGAACGGCTCACGCAGCCTGGACGAGACCTCACTGGCCAGGGCGCGCCGCGTGGTCGGGCTCAAGGGGTACGTCACCAACATCCCCGCGACGCTGATGCCCGCCGGTGAAGTCATCGCCAGCTACCACGAGCTGTGGCACGTCGAAGCGTCGTTCCGGATGAGCAAGAGCGACCTACGAGCCCGCCCGATCTTCCACCACACCCGCGACGCGATCGAGGCCCACCTGACCATCGTGTTCGCCGCGCTGGCCGTCGCCCGCTACCTGCAAGACGCCACCGGGATGAGCATCAAGAAGATCGTCAACACCCTGCGGCCGCTGCAACAAGTCACCGTCCGCATCGCCGGCCACGAACACCTCGCCGAGGACCCGCTCACCCCCACCGCGGAAAAGATCCTCGACGCCCTCAACATCAGCGCTCAGTGACGTACCCCGGTGGCACGAGTCGGGTTGGACGCTCCGTCGGTGTCGAAGTAGCCGAGGAACTCGCTGCGCCATCGCCGCAGGGTCGCGCCGAGGCGGGCGACCTCGGGGATGGGGCAGGTGTGCAGCCTCGCGGCGATCTTCTCCGCGATCGCCCGGCCGGCGGCGTGGCTGTCCTGGTGGTAGGCGGCGCGGACCTGTTGGGCGCAGCGCCAGGCGAGCTCGACCTCTACGTGTTCCTCCCTCGCGGTGAACGCGGCGTGGAGGCGGGCCCGTTGCCGGTCGGTGAGGTGCTCCTGCCCGGCGCGCAGGATGTTCCGGACCCGGTACAGCGGGTCGTCCCGGCGGCCGCGGTGGCCGGTGGTGTCCTGCTGCACCCGACGCCGCACATCGTCGACGACCTGGGTGGCGAGCTTGACGACGTGGAACGCGTCGAGCACCGAGCGGGCGTCCTCGAGCTGGTCATCGATCGCGTTCTTGTACCCGTGGAACGGGTCCAGGGTGGCGATCTCCACTCGAGCCCGGAAGGCCTCGCCCCGCTCGTGCAGCCAGGACTTGTAGGCCTCACCGGAACGGACCGGGACCAGGTCCAACAGCCGTGCCCGCACCTTCCCGTGCTCGTCGCGGGTGAGGTCGACCATCCCGGTCAGCTCCTTCGGGCCGCGGCCGCCCTCGACGATTGGCTTGATGGAGACGTGATGCCAGATGTGCTCGTCCACGCCGAGCCGGGTCACGCCCTCGAACCGGGCGGGGTCGTCCGCGGCGGCCTGCAGGACCGGGCGGATCGTGTTCCACACGGTCCGCCAGCCGCAGCCGAGCTGACGGCGGATCCCGTTCACCGAGGCGTGCTCGCGGCGGATCTGCTCGACCGCCCACCGTGCCGCCCGGACGGTCAGTTTCGACCTGGGCGCGGCGATGGTCTCGTCCTGCTCCAGGAACGACCCGACCGGACACCCAGCCTCGGGGCACACCCAGCGGCGTTTGCGGGCTCATCACAGATGAGGGTGTAGGTCTGGTCGGCGCGTCGGTGGCGAGGTAGGGGTCGAGGTCTCCCGAGGATGGAAGTTCTCACACTGCCCATCCGGAAGACCTCGACATGCCCGACGCTACCTTCGCTCGCCCCGACCTGACCACGTTCACGCGCCTTGACGAGCTCGGCCTGGTCGTGACCGGGCAACGCCTGGAGCCCAACAGGGCGGTGCTGGCCTGCCGCGTCATCGACGACGACCGATGGTGCCGACGCTGCGGCTGCGAGGGTGCTCCTCGCGACAGTGTGGTCCGGGAGCTGGCGCACGAGCCGTTCGGGTGGCGTCCGACGACGCTGGCGGTCACCATCCGCCGGTACCGGTGCACTGGCTGCGGGCGCGTATGGCGGCAGGACACGACCAAGGCTGCGCAGCCGCGGGCCAGGTTGTCCCGGGCGGCGCTGCGGTGGGCGCTCACCGCGCTGGTTGTCCAGCACCTGACCGTCGCCCGAGTCGCCGAGGCCTTGGCCGTCGCCTGGAACACCGCCAACGACGCGGTCCTGGCCGAGGGCAAGCGGGTCCTGATCAGCGACCCGGCCCGGTTCGACGGGGTCGCGGTGGTCGGGGTCGACGAGCACGTGTGGCGGCACACCCGCAAGGGTGACAAGTACGTCACCGTGATCATCGACCTGACCCCGATCCGCGACGGTCGTGGCCCGGCCCGGCTGCTGGACATGGTCGAAGGCCGCTCCAAGGCGGCGTTCAAGACCTGGCTCGCCGACCGTCCCCAGGCCTGGCGGGATGCCGTCGAGGCGGTCGCGATGGACGGGTTCACCGGGTTCAAGACCGCGGCGGCCGAGGAGCTGCCCGACGCGGTCGCGGTCATGGATCCCTTCCACGTCGTCCGCCTGGCAGGGGACGCTCTGGACCGCTGCCGGCGCCGGGTCCAGCAGGAACTGCACGGCCACCGCGGCCTGGCCAGCGACCCGTTGTACCGGGCCCGGCGGACCCTGCACACCGGGGACGACCTCCTCACCGACCGGCAACGAGAGCGCCTGGTCCTACTGTTCAGCACCGACGACCACGTCGAGGTCGAAGCGACCTGGGGCATCTACCAGCGGATGATCACCGCCTACCGCGACCCCGACCGGACCAGAGCCCGGGAGGCGATGCGCGCGCTCATCGGCTGCCTGCGCGACGGCGTCCCGGCCCCGCTGACCGAGCTGCGCCGCCTGGGCCGAACCCTGACCCAACGGGCCGCGGACATACTGGCCTACTTCGACCGGCCCGGCACCTCCAACGGCCCGACCGAGGCCCTCAACGGACGCCTGGAACACCTGCACGGCTCCGCCCTGGGCTTCCGCAACCTGACCAACTACATCGCCAGATCCCTGCTCGAAACCGGTGGCTTCAGGTCCCGCCTACACCCTGGATTGTGATGAGCCCGTTTGCGCCACACGATCCGCACCGGCCGCCCGAACGCCGGCGCATCGACCAGGCGCACCTCGACCCGGCCGTGAGCGTGCGCGACGACCCCACACGAGCGGCAGCCCATCACTGACGGCTCGGACTCCACCGTCACCGTGAGCGCGTCGCGGTCGTCGCGGACGACGTCGATCACGCGGAGACCGTCCAGGCCGATCAGCAGGTCACAACGGTCGCAGTAGGCGCCCGCCGGGCAGCACAACGTGGGCTCGGGCATCGTCGAGGTCCTTGGGTTCAGGAGAGGTAGAAGTCCTCTGATCCTCAAGGGCCTCGACCCCTACCCGCCGGACCCCAAGCGCCTCAGCGCGTCGCGCGCTCACCCCACACTCAACGGCGAAGAGCCCGAATTCTGCGCTTCCTCTCAGAAGGCCTAGCCGCGTGGAACTCGGAAGGTGCACCCGCAAGGCTGTTGTCCTGACGTCAAGATAATTCGATGCCCGGCCAACCACGAGGCAGCCCCAGCCACATGGCCAAGATCATCTACACACTGACCGACGAGGCGCCGATGCTGGCGACCTACTCCTTCCTGCCCGTCGTCGAAGCCTTTGCCAAGGCCGCGGGTGTCGACGTCGAGACCCGGGACATCTCCCTCGCCGGCCGGATCGTCGCCGCGTTCGGCGACCTCCTTCCCGAGGACCAGCGCGAGGCCGACGCACTGGCCGAGCTGGGCGAGCTCGCGACGACGCCCGAGGCCAACATTATCAAGCTGCCCGACATCGCGGCATCCGTGCCGCAGCTCAAGGCGGCGATCAAGGAACTCCAAGCGCGCGGCCTACAACTCCCCGACTACCCCGAGGACCCGCAGACCGACGAGGAGCGCGACGCCCGCGCTCGCTACGACAAGGTCAAGGGCAGCGCGGTCAACCCCGTTCTGCGCGAGGGCAACTCGGACCGTCGCGCCCCTGCTGCCGTCAAGAACTACGCCCGCAAGCACCCGCACTCGATGGGTGCCTGGAGCAGCGACAGCAAGACCAATGTCGCCACCATGGGCCACGACGACTTCCGCTCCAACGAGCAGTCGGTGATCCTCCCCGCGGCCGACACCCTCACCATCCGCCACACCGCGGCCGACGGCACCGAGACGATCCTCAAGGACGGCCTCAAGGTCAAGGGCGGCGAAGTCGTTGACGGCACCCTCATCTCGGCCAAGGCGCTCGACGCCTTCCTCGCCCACCAGGTCGCCCGCGCCAAGGCCGAGGACGTCCTCTTCTCGGTGCACCTCAAGGCCACCATGATGAAGGTCTCCGACCCGATCATCTTCGGTCACGCCGTGCGCGCCTACTTCAAGGATGTCTACGACGAGTACGGCGACGAGCTCATCGCCGCTGGCCTCGACGGCATCCAGGGCCCTGGCGGCGATCCTCGCCGGGCTCGACTCGCTGGACAACGGTGCGGAGATCAAGGCGGCCTTCGAGCAGGGCCTCGCCGACGGCCCGCGCCTGGCGATGGTCAACTCCGACAGGGGCATCACCAACCTGCACGTCCCGAGCGATGTCATCATCGACGCCTCGATGCCGGCGATGATTCGGACATCGGGCCACATGTGGGGGCCCGACGGCAACGAGGCCGACACCCTCGCCGTCATCCCCGACTCCTCCTACGCCGGGGTCTACCAGTCGGTCATCGACGACTGCCGCGCCCACGGCGCCTACGACCCCACCACCACGGGCTCGGTCCCCAACGTGGGCTTGATGGCGCAGAAGGCCGAGGAGTACGGCTCCCACGACAAGACCTTCACCATCGCGTCCGACGGTCGCGTCGAGGTCGTCAATGCCGCCGGCGAGGTCCTCATGAGCCACGACGTCGAGGCCGGCGACATCTGGCGCGCCTGCCAGACCAAGGACGCCCCCATCCGGGACTGGGTCAAGCTCGCCGTCACGCGCGCCCGCCTGTCCGGCACGCCCGCGATCTTCTGGCTCGACAGCGAGCGTGCGCACGACCGCAACCTCATCGGCCTCGTCGAGAAGTACCTCGCCGACCAGGACACGGATGGCCTCGACATCACCATCGCCTCCCCCGTCGAGGCGGCCAAGACCTCCGTCGAGCGCATCCGCCGCGGCGAGGACACCATCTCGGTCACCGGCAACGTCCTGCGCGACTACAACACCGACCTCTTCCCGATCCTCGAGCTCGGCACCTCGGCCAAGATGCTCTCGGTCGTCCCGCTGATGAACGGCGGCGGCCTCTTCGAGACCGGCGCCGGCGGCTCGGCCCCGAAGCACGTCCAGCAGCTCGTCGCCGAGAACTACCTGCGCTGGGACAGCCTCGGTGAGTTCCTCGCGCTCGCCGAGTCCCTCCGCCACGAGGCGAACAAGGGCAACGAGCGGGCGGGCATCCTCGCCGACACCCTCGACGCCGCGACCGAGAAGCTGCTCGACGAGAACAAGTCCCCCGCCCGTCGGGGCGGCCAGATCGACAACCGAGGCAGCCACTTCTGGATCGCCAACTTCTGGGCCCAGGAGCTTGCCGGGCAGACCGAGGACGCCGACCTCGCCGCCGCGTTCAAGGATGTCGCCAACGTCCTCAAGGAGCAGGAAGACGCCATCGACGCAGAGCTCATCGGCGTCCAAGGACACCCGGTCGACATCGGCGGCTACTACCGCCCGGACAACGCCAAGGCCAGCGAGGTCATGCGCCCGAGCGCGACCTTCAACGAGGCACTTGCCCGGCTCAACGACTGATCAGGCCGGCCTTCGCGAGTTGCTCCAGAACCGTCGTCGCCAGCGCACGGTGGCCTTGGTCATTGGGCTGGAGGCCGTCGGCCGTGAGCAGTTCGGATCGGCCGGTCAGGGGCTGACCCGTGTCCAGCCACGTGGCCCCGGAGTCGGTGGCTGCCCTCTTCACCCGGTCGATCACAGCCGCAAAGCGACTGTCAGCTGGCCGCTGGTCCCACCACGGGGTGACGATCACGATCACGGCGGACGGAGCACCAGCCCGAATGCCGCCCACGGTGTCGGTCACTGCCTTGCTCACCGATTCCGGCGGAAGTCCGATGTCGTTGGCTCCCCCGGTGATCAGCACCAGCGCCGGGTCTGCGGCGACCACGGCCTGCACCCGGGTCACGTACGAGCCCGCGTTCGCCCGAGCCCTCGCATAACCGACGCCGGGCGCTGCCAGGTTGGTCACCTGCCAGTCGCGCTCCTTCGCCATCACCCGAACCCATCCGGTGTCTGAAGTCGACGCGCCCGAGCCTGCCGCGAACGAGTCGCCGAGGACGGCCACTCGGGACCTCGGACCGATCTCGAGCGCGGCACTGGGGGATACAGCTGGTGTCGACGATGGACTCGCACTGGGCGAGCGCTCGTCCACGGATGACCGCGAGGGGGACGGGGACGCTGAGGTGGCCGCGCCTGTGTCAGCTTGACCGGGCGCGCGGAGCGCAAAGAACACCAGGACGAAGGTGAGAGCGGCGAGTGCCGCCAGGCCGGCGTCGCGAAGTCGTGAACCCATGATTGCGACATCATGGCACTGACCGGAGGGACCGGCAGTGACCTCCGGTCACCGAAAGCGGCCGAATCGCCTATCAAGGTGACGTGCTCCTACGTAACTCGTCAGGCGGGTCGGTACCGCGTGATCACCGGCTGCGGCGCCCTTCTCCCATCAGTCGGTGCCGTAGAGGTCGCGCGTGTGGACCTTGGCCGCGACGTCAGCCAATGCCGGCGACTGTCGGTTGGTCACGATGAGGTCGGCCCGGCGCTTGAACTCCTCGAGGTCGTTGACGACCTCGAAGTTGAAGAAGCGGTCGGCATCCAACGTCGGCTCGTGGACGATGACCTCGACCCCCTTGGCCTTGAGCCGCTTCATGACCCCCTGGACCGACGAGGTCCTGAAGTTGTCCGATCCCGCCTTCATGATCAGACGGTGGATGCCGACGACCCGCGGCTGACGCGCGAGGATGTCGGCGGCGATGAAGTCCTTGCGCGTGGTGTTGGAGTCGACGATCGCGCGGATGAGGTTCTGCGGGACCTGATCGTAGTTCGCAAGCAGCTGCTTGGTGTCCTTGGGCAGGCAGTACCCGCCGTAGCCACGAGCATCTCGCGACGGTGGCCGCGGTCCTGCGCACGGCGACCACCCGGCTTTTCTAGGCACCGCCCCATGGTGCGTGCCCGGCATACCCGGTAGTGTTCTCTTGACGTCAAGATAAATCTCGAGACAAGGAAGTCACCTCGGATGGCCACGATCATCTACACCTTCACCGACGAGGCGCCGATGCTGGCGACCTACTCCTTCCTGCCCGTCGTCGAGGCCTTTGCCAAGGCCGCGGGTGTCGACGTCGAGACCCGGGACATCTCCCTCGCCGGGCGCATCGTCGCCGCGTTCTCCGACGTCCTCCCCGAGGACCAGCGCGAGAGCGACG
>ENA-UOWE01002151-UOWE01002151.1-activated-sludge-metagenome-genome-assembly--contig:-NODE-2151-length-22273-cov-6.385678_pt1 | contig 22273 bp, 23 predicted proteins | sample MGYA00249841_ERZ761562 | MGnify/ENA primary metagenome ERZ761562 (study PRJEB28883, sample SAMN05720200) | activated sludge metagenome | isolation source: Anaerobic digester | place: Japan... | reverse complement strand
TTATTATACCATTTTACCGGTCCTTGTGGGTTTGATTAAATCAGCGGTTCCCTAAAAAAACAAAAGAATATACCATTAAAAAGACATCCTGGGGCGTCACCGAAAAAACTTCAACCTGCAGGATTCGACCTACGAATTTCCGGATTTCACCATCACGACGCCCGAAGAACGGGAAAAAGCCATACGGCGCATGACGCCCACGCGCGACTGGATTGACCGGCGCAGGCTGAAGATAGACTTCAAGGCCTGGCGCACCGAAAACCGCTGGACCAACAGCAACTTCTGGTTCGGTTTCGACAACGTGCATACCGGCATGGTCGGCACGGAACGCTGCTGATCGCCATGACGGAAAATCCCGAATGGGTCAAGGATATCTTTTCGGCCTGCCTGGACATGAGCATCGCTCTGTGCGATATGATATGGAACGAGGGATACCATTTCGACTGCCTGTTCCGGTACAACGATATGGGCTGCAAGGGGGCCCCTCTCTTTTCTCCGCAGATGTACCGCGGCCTGCTGCAGCCCTTCCATAAAATGGCGGTTGACTGGGCCCGCAACAAAGGCATCCCCGCGCACCTGCATTCCCGCGGCAATATCATGCGGCTGACACCCGACGTAATCGCCCCACCGATATTGACGCGCTCAACCCTATCGAGATGAAAGCCGGCATGGACGTGCTCGGCCTAAAAAGGGACAATGGAAAAACCCGGTCCTGCACGGCGGCATCAACGCGGTCCTCTGAGACAGGCACGACAAAATTCCGGATGAAATCAACAAAACGCTCCCGGCGGCAGCAGAAGGCGGCGGTTATATTTTCGCCTCCGGCCACTCGATACCCAACACAGTCAGCCCGAATAATCTCAAGGATATCATCGGCACTGTCAAGCGATTGACAAGCCGGTAAACCCGTGGCAGAAAAGAAACGCGGCGAAGCATCGGGTTGTTCCGCCGCGTTTGTTATTCAATTGCCGGATGAAACCTTTGCTTATTGTCAGAGCCTTTAATCGCCCAGCGCGAGGTCCTGAAGCGCTGAAAGAATACGGGAATGATCGACAATCATATAGAACACTCTTTCAATCGCATTGAGGATGCTCCCGAAATCAAAGAAAAAGGTATCGGTGTCCGCCGGCGCGCCGGTATATTCAAGGATAAACGGCTGCGAATACAGGATACCGCCCTTGCCCCAGATTTCAGCCCTGACATAACTGCCGATTTTTCCCGAACAGTTATCCAGGTCAATGGTCGGACCGACGGCAACGACTTCCCCGTCGGCAATCCAGTGGATGGTCTTTTGATTGACGGCGGTCAGGGTTATGGTATCCGCCCGCTCGTCGACCTTGACAGACGTCACCTTTGGGGGAGCAATGTTCCTGTCGGCATCCCAGCTTGCACCCAGAACGAGACCCGTCTCCGTTTCGATGCGGCTGATTTCTTTGGTGTTTTTAATGTTGTGGCTGGCGGCGAAAAACGCCCCGCTCTCCATGCACGCCCGCAGATTTTCCACCGTGTTGGAGGGCATGCACATGATGTTCCAGTTGGTATCGATGGCGTCAAGAGAGTGCGCGTCGCTGTTGCCGAAAGCAAAAACGTTCCTGCCTGAGGGCACGACGCCTGCAAGTACAAGGTCCCATAATTTGCGGTCGTTAACCGTCCTGCTATCGTTTTTGTTAATGATTTCGAAACCGAGACAACTCGGATAGTTTTTGAAAATACCGATATATTTGCGGACGATGTAATTGTAGTAAAGATTATCGGTGTTATAAGCATCTTCCGGGCTGTCCTTTTTCGCGCCCGTGTATTCGCCGGGATGGTTGATGATACTCAGACCGCCGGCGACCTGGACCATTTTCAGCGTCTGGTCGTAATAGCTGGTGCCGCCGAGATAGCCGTCGCCACAGTCGGCGAAAAAGCTGTTGACGTGGGTATTATTGAGCGCGGCGGCATTATGCTCAATGCCGTACGGAACGCGCAGCATTCCCCTGCCGCCGCGGCCGGCGCCGTTGCTGATTTCGGCAAAACGTTCCTCGCTCAACGGCCGGGATTTGGCGCCGAAAGTGTCGATATTCATCACAAAAGTAATGGCGGGGTTGGTGTTGAGGTTCGTCCAGCTCCTGTCGACGGTCGCGTGGTCGGTCATGCCGAGGATGTCGTAACCGAGCTCATAGTGCCTCTCGACCATATCCGCAAAATCCTCGCCCCCGTCGCTGACGGTCGAATGCGTGTGCAGGTTGGCTTTGTACTGGCCCCACTTCGCCCAGTTGACAGCCTTGTAGGGGTTGACAACCGTATAGTCGACGCCGGCTGCGGCTGAAACGGTGGCCAGAGAGAACAGCATGACAAACGAAAGCGCCAGCGCGGCTGCTTTCCTGCAGGGGTGAAAGGTTCGTTTCATCGTGATTCCTCCTTTATGGCTTATACTCAACCATATCATAAAGCAGCCGGTTCGATTCGTCAAACCGGCTGCCTGATAGAATAGTTTTATATGATGCTGTAATGGAGAAAGAGCGCCGCCATCAGGGATGATACCAGGGAAACAACGGTAATCTGCGTATTGATGGAAGGGCCCGCCGTGTCTTTGAACGGATCGCCGACGGTATCGCCGATGACGGCCGCTTTGTGGGCATTTGAGCCCTTGCCGCCTTCATTGCCGTCCTCGACATACTTTTTGGAATTGTCCCAAAGGCCGCCGGCGTTGGACATAAACAGCGCCAACAGCAGTCCGCTGACGATATTGCCGGTCAGGAAACCGCCGATGGCCTGTACGCCGCCGACAAAGCCGACCAGCAGGGTGGAGAAAATAGCGACAAGGCCGGCGGGGATCAGTTCGCGCAGCGCGCCTCTTGTGGCGATATCGATACAGCGGTCGTAATCGGGTTCGGCGCCGGGGAGGCCTTGGCTCAAGCCGGCGATTTCCCTGAACTGCCTTTTAATCTCGGCAATCATGCGCTGGGCGTTGCGGTCGACGCCCAGAATAAGCATCGCGGAAAAAACCGCGGGGATGGCAGCGCCGATGATCAGGCCGAAAAAGACAACGGGGTCCATAATGTCAAACCCCTTGATGGCTCCCTGAACGACCGCGTTGACTTCGCTCTTGAACGCGCCGAGAAGTGCGATAACGGTCAAGCCCGCGGCGCCGATGGCAAAACCTTTTGTCATCGCTTTGACGGTGTTGCCGGCAGAATCGAGTTTGTCGGTGGCCTTGAGTGCTTCTTCGCCGAGGTCCGCCATCTCGACCAGACCTCTGGCATTGTCGACGATGGGACCGTAGGCGTCGTTGGAAATGATCATCGCAACGATGGAGAGCATGCCCACGGCCGACATGGCAATGCCGAACATCGGATATTCGCCGCCGAGCGGCTCGCAGATTTTATACGCCGCGAGCGCCGAGACCGCAATACCGATGAGGGCGGGAAGAATGCTGATAAGGCCGTAGGAGAAACCCGACAGTATCGTGAATGCCGGCCCAATGCCGGAGGCCGTGGCGGTTTTGCGCACGGGCTTCCTTTGGTCGTTGGTGAAATAGTCCGTTGCCACGCCGATGATGATGCCGACCAGCAGACCGACCATCGTGGCGCCCCAAATACGCCAATTTTTATAGTTCTCTCCGGGGAAAAGCATCGTCGCACCGGCAGTCAGAACAAAATAGACCGCCGTTGTGACATAGGTGTTTTTGTTCAGGGCGCTCGTCGGGTCCGTTTTGTTTTTGCCCATTCTTGCCGACAGCACGCCGACGATGGATGCCAGCAAACCGATGAGCGCGTAGGTCAGCACGACGGCGACGTTCATTTTGTTGATTCCGCCGCCCGCGTCGGCGGCAATGGCGCTGCCGATAATGATGGCGGCGGACATCGAGGCGACGTTGGAGTCGAAGAGGTCGGCGCCCATGCCCGCAACGTCGCCGACATTGTCGCCGACGTTGTCGGCGATGACCGCCGGGTTGCGCGGGTCGTCCTCGGGGATGCCGAGTTCCACTTTGCCGACCAGGTCCGCGCTGACGTCGGCGGTTTTGGTGAAGATACCGCCGCCCGCTTTGGCGAAGAGGGCAAGCGAAGAGGCGCCGAAGGAAAAGCCGAGCAAGGCGGAATGTTCCTCGGTGAGCATCAATAGGACGGTGACGCCCAGCAGGGTCATCGCGACGACCGCCATACCCATGACGGCGCCGCCGCGGAAACCTGCCATAAAGGAAAGGCGGATATTTTTGCGCGCCGCCTCCGCCGATTTCATATTGGCGATGGTGGCCACCTGAATGCCGATTTTTCCCGCGAGGGCGGAGACCGCCGTCCCGCAAAGGTAGGCCAGCGCCATGGTGACGTTCAAAAGGATATCATCGGTTTTCCAGATCGGCGAGGGCAGAAAAACGAGGATCAGCACCGCGGCCACACCCGCGAAACGGGCCAACAGCAGGTATTCCCGTTTCAGGAAGGTGTTGGCGCCTCTCATGATTTTGCCGCCGATTTGAAGCACCGTTTGATTATCCGCAGGCTGTTTTTTCACCCAGCGGTACAGCCACAGCGCCGCCAGCATGCCTAAAAGCCCCACGACGAGCGCGGAAAACTCGCTGAGTGTCAGTAGATTCCCCCTGATGTTTTCAAGCAAAGGCAATACAACCCGCCTCCGTTCCGGTTCATTTTATTGACTTGCTGTATTATAAAACGGCCGCGCGGCACTGTCAATAAAGCACGGCGGAAGGCGGCTTGAAACCGCCAACGCCGCGCCCCGAACCGTTGATACGGACGGGGCGCGGCGTTGGCGGGAAGTTGGCGTCAGCTTTCGATCTGCGCTTCGACGAGGCTGCCTCCGCAGTATTTATCCCGCAGTTTCGGTTTTTCGATTTTGCCGGTGGGGTTGCGGGGAACGGCGTCGAAAATCACGCGTTTCGGTCTCTTGTAACGGGGCAGCGGCGAACAGAAATCGATGATATCCTGCTCGCTGAGCTGCCGGCCGGGTTTGAGTTCCACCACGGCGGCGGCGATTTCGCCCAGTCGCGGGTCGGGCACGCCGATGACGGCCACATCCTTGATGTCGGGGTTGGTACGCAGGAAATCCTCGATTTGGACGGGATAGATGTTTTCTCCCCCGCTGATGATGACGTCTTTTTTACGGTCCACCAGGAAAATGAAACCGTCCTCGTCCATCCTGGCCATATCCCCGGTAAACAGCCAGCCGTCGCGTATGGAAGCCTTGGTGGCGGCGGGGTCGTTGTAATAACACCGCATGACGCCCGGGCCTTTGACACAAAGTTCGCCGACCTTGCCCTGCTTGACGGGCCTGCCTTTGCCATCGACGATTTTCGCCTCCCAGTTGAGCCCCGGGATGCCGATGGCGCCGACTTTATGGATGTTTTCGACACCCAGATGCACGCAGCCGGGGCCCGTCGACTCGCTCAAACCGTAATTGGTGTCGTAACTGTGGTGCGGAAACACTTTCAGCCAGCGGTGAATCAGGCTGGGCGGTACGGGCTGCGCGCCGATGTGCATCAGCCGCCACTGGCTGAGTTCATAATCCTCGAGTTTGACGGCCCCGCTCTCAATGGCGTCGAGAATATCCTGGGCCCAGGGCACAAGCAGCCAGACGATGGTGATCTTCTCTTCGGAAACGGTCCGGAGTATCCATTCGGGCTTGACGCCCCTGAGCAGCACCGCTTTGCTGCCTGCAAGAAGGCTGCCGAACCAGTGCATTTTCGCGCCGGTGTGGTACAGAGGCGGAATGCACAGGAAGTTGTCTTTTCTTGTTTGGCCGTGATGGTTCTGTTCGGTCAGGCAAGAGGTCAGGATGCCGTAATGGGAATGGAGAATCGCTTTGGGAAAGCCGGTCGTGCCCGACGAAAAATAGATGGCCGCGTCCTCGTCGTCGGAGAGCGGAACCTTGGGTTCTTTGGCAGGCATGGGGCGCGTAAGGGAAAAATAACTTTCGGCAAAGGAAGGGCAGTCCTCGCCGACGAACAGCCGCATGTCGATTTTGCCCAGCCGGTCGGCAATCGACTCGATACGACCGATAAACTCGGGGCCGAAAATCAGCGCGTCCGCCTCGCTGAGTTTCAGGCAGTAGTCGATTTCATCGGCGGTATAACGAAAATTCAGCGGCACGGCCACCGCGCCGGACTTGAGCACGCCGAAATAGATTGGCAGCCATTCCAAACAGTTCATCAGCAGGATGGCGACCTTTTTGCCTTTGGTGATGCCGTTGGCGAGAAGGTAGTTGGCCAGCCGGTTGGCCTGGTCGTTAAACTCTCGCCAGGTCATCTCGCGGCGGTGCTGCTCGGCCGGTTTCGGTTCGATGAGATCAAACTCACGCCAGGTTTTCTCCTGTTTTTCCCTTAACTCGGGATTAATCTCGACCAGGCAGACTTCCCTGCCGTAGTGTTTGGCATTCCTGATGAGCAAATCCGTAATCGGCATCCCGGAATCCTCCTTAATTTAACGCTTTTAAGCGATAAAGCGATTGGAGCTATTATAGCACAGCGTGACACGAAAAGGAATACCCCGCGCGTTACCGCCTATTTTTTGAGGGTCCCAGTTATATTTTCAAATTATACTTGCACTTGCGCTTATGATGTGGTAAACTTGTCTGCGTTGGCGGATTGTTTGTGGAGTGGGGTAACCCGCTCTTTTGTTTGCCGCTTGCGAATAATTTATAATTAGAATAATAGGAGGCCTGCATTTGGCAGACAGGGAAAGCAGGGTACCGCTCATCGACGCGGTCATGGATCTTGCGCAGCCGGTTGCGGCCGGGTTGGGCCTGTCGATTTGGGACGTCCGTTTCGTCAAAGAAGGCGCGTCGATGTTCCTGCGGATTTTTATCGACAAGAAAGGCGGCATCACGCTCGACGACTGCGAAGCTTTCAGCCGCGCCGTCGACGGTCCTCTTGACGAAGCCGACCTCATCGACACGAGATATTATCTCGAAATATCTTCCCCGGGGCTCGAACGCAAACTGACGCGCGACCAGCATTTCGAGTATGCGATCGGCAAAAGGATTCAACTGCGGCTCATCCGTCCGCTGGAAGGGCAAAGGGATTTCCGCGGCGTGCTGAAAGCCTTTGAAAACGGGGAACTTGCCATCAAATGCGCCGACGGGGCCCTCATGAAAATAAGCAGAAAAGACACCAGTTTTGTCAAACTGGATGATTTTGATGATATCGGAGGAAAAACAGATGAATAACGCGGAATTTTTCGCAGCGATCAAGATGCTGGCCAAAGAAAAAGGCATCACTCCGGAGTCGCTGTGCGAAGGGATACAAAGGGCGATTGTGACCGTTGTCAAAAAAGACATGAACGGCAAAGACATCGTCTTTTGCGAAATCGATTATGAAAAGCAGAAAATTAAAATTTTCCTGCGTAAAAACGTCGTTGAGGTCATCGAAGACCCCGACACCGACATTCTTCCCGCCGAGGCGAAGGCTTACGACCCCGATGCCGAGGCCGGCGGCACGGTTGATATTCCTTTCGATACGGACACTTTCAGCCGCATCGCCGCCGAAAAAGGCAAACATGTCCTGCGGCAGGGCATCGGCGAAGCCGAAAAGGAAAGCCGCAGCCAAAAACTGCTCAGCAAAAAGCAGGAGATTGTCACGGCAAGGATTCTGAAAATCGATTCGAGAACCGGCAACGCGATTATCGAGTTCGACGGCATCGAGGAGACGCTGCCCAAAAGCGAGCAGCTGCCCGGCGAGTTTCTGCGCGAAGGCGAACTCGTCAAGGTTTTTATCGCCGACCTGAAGGGTGTCGACGGAAAAGTATCCAAGGCGACGGTATCGCGGACCCATCCGGGGCTCGTCAAGCGCCTTTTCGAAACCGAGGTTCCCGAGATATTCGAAGGCTCCGTCGAAATCAAAGCCGTTTCACGCGAAGCGGGTTCGCGCACAAAAATCGCCGTAATCAGCAACGAAGAAAACGTGGAACCTGTCGGCGCCTGCATCGGGCCCAGGGGGGCGAGGGTCAATAAAATCGTCGACCTGCTCGGCGGCGAAAAAATCGACATCATCCGTTACAGCGAAGTGCCCGAGGACTTTATCGCCGAAGCGCTCAAGCCGGCCGACGTGATCAAAGTCGAACTGAGCGAAACCGGAGAAAAAAGCTGCACGGTTACCGTACCGGAAAACCAGCTTTCCCTGGCCATCGGCAACAAAGGCCAGAATGTCCGCCTCGCTGCGAAACTGACCGGCTATAAGATTGACATCAAAGCCGATACCACGCGGCAGCAGGAAACATCGAGTTTCGACTATTCGATCAAATTCTGACCGGGGCGGTTTGAACATGTCAGCGACCAAAAGAAAAATTCCTCTTCGCAAATGCCTCGGCTGCGGTGAAATGAAGCCGAAGAAAGAACTCATGCGCGTTGTCTGCACGGCCGAAAAAGCTGTCTCGCTCGACCCGACAGGCCGCCAAAACGGGCGCGGCGCCTACGTTTGCCGCAGCGCGGAGTGTTTCGCGAAAGCCAGGAAAGCGAAACGGTTCGAAAGGGCTTTCGAGTGCAGAATCCCCGAAGAGGTTTTCGAAACGATAGAAACGGAGTTGAAAGCGCTTGAATGACGGTCTGCTTTCCCTTCTCGGCCTTTGCCGGAAAGCGGGAAAGCTTGCGCTGGGGCACGACGCGTGCAAGAGCATGGCGGTCGGGCGGAAAGCGAAACTGATTCTGATTTGCCAGGACGTTTCTCAGCGGCAAAAGGAAGAGATGGCCTCGACAGCGGCGCGGGAGGGAAACATACCGCTGCTCCTCGACAGGAGTATGCAACAGGTTTCGGCCGCACTGGGCAAGTCTGCTGGAATCATTGCCGTTTCAGACGCGGGTTTCGCGGCGCAAATCATCAAGCTGATACAAGGGGGAGACACGAATGCTCAATAAATACAGAATCCACGAGCTCGCCAAGGATTTCGATGTCAAAAGCACCGAGGTCATCGAGCTGCTTTCGAAATACTACACCGAACCGATGAAACACCAGACCCTGCTCGACGAGGAGATGCTCGACATTATCTTCGAGACCTTCACGCTCGAGCATGAAGTCGAAAATTTCGACGAGTATTTCGCGACGGCTGCGCTGCCCAAACCGGAGCGCGAAAAGAAACCCGATGCGGCTCCGGAACCGGCGGAGCCCGCCAAACCCCAGCCGGCGGCGGGAGCGAAACCCGGGGCGGCAAAGGCTCCCGCGCGGCCCGCGGACAGAACCGCCGTCAAACGGCCCGGCGTCATCAGCCAGCCGGCGAAACCCTCCCAGCCTTTCCAGCGCAGGCAGAAACCGGCCGGTTCCGGCCCGGTACAACCGCAGGCAAGAACCAAAGGCGAAGTGCGCACCATCGATACGCGCGCCGGCCACGTCGAACTCGACAAATACAACGAGCGTTATGAGAATATCGCGCCGGTTAATAAATCACCGCAAAGCGACACCAGCGTTAACAAGCAGAAACTCAAGCAGAAATCCCAGCAATACCGCCGCCAGGGCGGCATGCGCACCTCGCGCAAGGAAACCGAGGCGGAGCGCCTGAAAAGAATTGCTGCCGAGCGCGCCAAAAAACCGCAGATGGTCATCACTGTGCCCGACGAAATTACCGTCGGCGAACTGGCGGCGATGCTGAAAATGACCGCCGCCGAAGTCATCAAAAAACTGTTCCTGCTCGGCGTGAAGGCAAGCGTCAACGAAATAATCGATTACGATACCGCTGAAATCGTCGCGACGGAACTCGGCGCGAAGGTGCGCAAACAGGTCATCGTGACCATTGAGGACCGCATCATCGACGACAGCGTTGACGACGAAGCCTCCCTGCTGCCCCGCGACCCGGTCGTTGTGGTGATGGGTCACGTCGACCACGGCAAGACCTCCATCCTCGATGCCATCCGCAACACGGCCGTCATCGAAACGGAAGCCGGCGGCATCACGCAGCACATCGGCGCCTACCGTGCAAAAATCAATGATAAACTGATTACTTTCCTCGATACGCCGGGCCACGCGGCGTTCACCTCGATGCGCGCCAGAGGCGCGCAGGCGACGGATATCGCCATCCTCGTCGTGGCGGCCGACGACGGCATCATGCCGCAAACGGTCGAGGCCATCAACCATGCCACGGCTGCGAACGTTCCCATTGTGGTCGCCATCAACAAGATGGATAAACCCGGCGCCTCGCCCGACAGAATCATGCAGCAACTGACAGAATACAACCTCGTGCCCGAGGAGTGGGGCGGCGAGACGATTTGCGTGCCTGTTTCGGCGGTCACCAAGATGAATCTCGATAAACTGCTCGAGTCGGTTCTGCTTGTGGCGGAACTGCGGGAATTGAAGGCCAACCCGAACAGGGCGGCAAGGGGCGTCGTCATCGAGGCGAGAGTCGACAAGGGCCAGGGCCCGATCGCGACGCTGCTGGTTCAAAATGGAACGCTGCACAGCGGAGACGCCATCATCGCAGGCTCCACGGTCGGTCGCATCCGCGTTATGACCGACGACAAAGGCAATAAAGCCGAAAGCGCCGGGCCTTCCGTGCCCGTCGAAGTGACGGGTCTTGACGAAGCGCCGCAAGCTGGCGATTCTTTCTACGTCGTCAGTGACGAAAAACTCGCGCGCGAACTCGTCGAGCAGCGCAAACACGAGGCCAAGCAGGAACAGTTCAAATCGGTCGAGCGCGCGACGCTTGAAAACCTGTTCGCCACCATTGAGGAAGGCAAACTCAAAGAGCTCGCTATCATTGTCAAAGCGGACGTGCAGGGTTCTGCGGAGGCAATCAAACAAAACCTTGAAAAACTCAGCAATAACGAAGTCAGGGTCAAGGTGCTGCACAACGGCGTCGGGGCCGTCAGCGAATCGGACGTGATGCTCGCCAGCGCATCCAACGCCATTATCGTCGGCTTCAATGTCCGTCCGGATCCGGTCGCGCAAGCCAATGCGGAGAGAGACGGCGTCGAAATCCGACTGTACCGCATCATCTACGACTGTATCGAAGAGGTCGAAGCGGCGATGAAAGGCATGCTCGCACCCAAACACCGCGAGGTGCAGCTCGGCCGCATCGAAGTGCGCCAGGTGGTCAAGATAACCGCCGTCGGCAACGTCGCCGGCTGCCATGTCCTGACCGGCAAAGTTGTCAGGGGTGCGAAAATCCGCGTCGTGCGCGACGGCATCGTCGTCGCGGAGGACGATATCGCCTCGCTGCGCCGTTTCAAAGACGACGTCAAGGAGGTCGCATCCGGTTTTGACTGCGGCATCGCGCTCGAGAAATTCTCGGATATCAAGGAAGGCGACATTTTCGAAGCGTTTGTTATCGAAGAATACAGAGACTGACGGAGAAACGATGGCCGGCTATAAAAAAGACAGAACCACCGAAGATATCAAGCGCGAAATCATCGCGGTCATTCGGGAACTGAAAGATCCGCGGCTACAGGCCATGCTGACGGTTGTCAGAGTCGACGTCAGCAGCGACGCCTCTTCGGCCAAGGTTTATATCAGCGCACTCGAGGGCATCGAAAGCGCGCAGACGGCCGTGGAGGGCCTCGCGGGGGCGAGCGGCTTCATCCGCCGTGAAATCGGCGGCAGGCTGCGCCTGAGAAAAACCCCGGAGCTGACGTTCGTCGCGGACAACTCGGTGGAACACGGTATGGAGATTATAAAAAAACTCAATACTCTGAAGGCGGAACGGCATGAGGATTGACGTATCGCAAGCCGCGCGGCGCCTGGCCGCGCACGACAATATCCTGATTCTGGCGCACGCCCATCCGGACGGCGACACGCTCGGCAGCGCGTTTGCCCTGTGCCGGATGTTGAGGGCCCTCGGCAAGAAGGCCAACGCTGCCTGCGGCGACACCATCCCGCCGGCATACAATTTTATGCTGCAGGGTCTCGAGGAAGAGCATTTTGAGGCGGAGTACGTCGTCGCGGTCGATACGGCCGACATCAAATTGCTCGGCCACGATATGCGGGAAACCTACGCGGGCAAGGTGGACCTTTGCATCGACCACCACGGTTCAAACACCTTGTTCGCTGCCGAGACACTGCTGATGGAGAAATCCGCCTCGACGGCGGAGATTATTGCGCTGCTGTTTGTTGAAACGGGCGTCGCGATCGACAGCGCAGCCGCTGACTGCCTCTATACGGGCCTTTCGACGGATACGGGCTGTTTCCGCTACGCCAACACGACCGCCGCCTCGCACCGGCTCGCCGCCGACCTTATCGAGGCAGGCGCCCGCACCGAACAGCTCAACAAGGTGTTTTTTGAAACCAAAACCAAAACCTACGCCGCACTTGAGAAACTGGCGATTGAAGGGATGAAACTCTTTTTCGACGGGCGGTTTGCGGCGATAACCATTACCCGGGAAATGATGCGCAAAAGCGGTTCGAACGAAGGCGAGTATGACAGAATCTCGACTTTGCCGCTTCAAATCGAAGGCGTGGTCATCGGGGCGACATTGCGCGAAATGAGCGACGGCAGTTTCAAGGTTTCCGTCCGGACCGCCCCCTCCATCGACGCCGCAAAGTTTTGCTCGCGCATGGGCGGCGGCGGCCATCCCGGCGCTGCGGGCTGCCGTCTTGAAGGCCCTGCCGACAGGGCGCTCGATGAGCTTAAAGGATATGTCGCCGCCGAACTGGCTTGACGGGGTTGCTGGGATGACCGGATTGATCGCGCTTGATAAACCGGCCGGTATGACTTCCTTCTCGGCGGTATCGGCCGTGAGGCGGGCGCTCGGCGAAAAAAAAGCGGGGCATACCGGCACCCTCGACCCGATGGCGACGGGCGTGCTGCCCGTCATGCTCGGCGCAGGAACGCGTTTCATCGATTTTCTGCCGTCGCACGACAAAGCTTACCTGGCCAAAATCATGCTCGGTACCGCAACCGACACGCTCGATATCACCGGAACCGTAACGCAAAAATGCGAAGCAAGCGTCACCGAAAGCGAATTTCGGGAGGCGCTTGCCCGTTTTACGGGAACATTTTTCCAAATGCCGCCGATGCATTCCGCGGTAAGCATAGGCGGGGTCCGGCTGTACGAACTCGCGCGCAAAGGCATCGAAGCCGCGCGGGAACCCCGTCAGGTCACTATATACAGCGCGCAGCTTGAAGGGTTCGAGCCGGAAAGCAACGAGTTCACCGTCAGCGTCGCATGTTCGGCCGGCACCTATATCCGCCAGCTTGCGGCCGATATCGGCGAACAACTCGGCTGTCCGGCCGTTTTGTCTTATCTGCGGCGAACGCAGGCAAACGGCTTTGATTTAAGCGGCTGCCATACCCTCGACGAAGTCCGCCGCGCCGCCGAAAACGGTACGGTTCTCCGGCTGGTTATACCCGTCGACAAGGCTTTGGAAACGTACCCGGCCGTCTTTGTGACGCAAAGCCAGTTTGACAGGTTCCGCAACGGCGGCGAACTCGCACTCGACAGGCTCGAAGGCTGCCGTGAACCGGGGCTTTACCGCGTTTACGGGCCGGGCGGCGCTTTCGCCGGGCTTGGGGAATGTGAAGAAGATTCGACGAGCCTCGCCGTGAAGCGGGTGTTTTCCGAAAACTGAAAGACAGCAGAAAAGGGGTGTTTTTTGCCCCTCTTCTGCTGTCTTCTTTTTTCTATTTTTTCTTATTTATCGCTTTCGCCGCAATCAGACTCCCAGCAACAATCAAAACCGCCGAGGCGCCGATGATAAAAGGCAGCATGGATCCGGTCCGGCGTCCGGTTTCGGCGATTGTGACGGCGCCGGGCACCGCGGCCCGAGCGCTGCTGACGGCGACGGCGATGACCCCGATGATCATCAGGCCGGCCATGAGAAAAGCAAAGATGCGTATAACCAGTTTTCTTCTGTTCATGGAAGCGGCTCCCCGATTTCAATCAATCTTTTCATATAGGCGGCGATATCCCCGGACTGCGCGCATGCGGCCTCGCCGTCAGGCGCGACGGCCGTGACATAGACTTTGATTTTCGGTTCGGTGCCGGAAGGGCGCACAATGACGCCGCCGGCGGCGAAATCAAAAGCCATGACATTGGACGCCGGCAGCTCGATGGGTGTCCGCGTATTGGCAGCGCAGTCCAGCGCGTAACCGGCCAGATAATCGCTGATACGTTCGACATGAAGCCCCGCAATGGCCGCGGGCGGGTTTTCCCTGAGGTTGTGCATGATGGCGGGCATCCGGCGCATGCCCGCTTCCCCCTCGAAGGTAAAATTGAGGACGCTGTGGCAATAATAACCGTGTTCGCGGTACAGTCCGTCGAGCACCTGCAGGAGCGTTTTGCCGCGCGAGCGGTAATAGGCCGCCATTTCGCAGATGAGCATTGAGGCGACGACGCCGTCTTTATCCCTGGCATGCGTACCGGCGAGGTAGCCGTAGCTTTCTTCAAAAGCCAGACGAAAACGGCCGGCTTCCCCTTTATTTTCCAGTTCGGTGATATATTCGCCGATGTACTTGAAGCCGGTCAGCAGATTAACGGTTTCACAGCCGTACTTTGCCGCGACGGCCGCGGCCAGGCCGGTGGAGACAAACGATTTAATAATCAACGGCCTGCCGGGCAGCGTACCGTTCGACCGGTCGCAAGAAAGGATATATTCGGTCAGCAGGGCGCCGATCTCATTGCCTGTCATGAGCCTGTAATCCCCGTCTTCGGGTACGGCGATACCCACCCTGTCACAGTCGGGGTCGGTCGCCAGCAGCAGATCGGCGCCGGTCTTGCGGCCGAGCGCCAGCGCCAGTTCAAAAGCCTGCCTGATTTCCGGATTGGGATACGGGCAGGTCGGAAAAAGGCCGTCGGGCTGCTCCTGTTCGGGGACGACGGCCAGGGCATCCAAACCGATTCTGCCGAGGATGGCCCTGACAGGGAGGTTACCCGTTCCGTTGAGAGGCGTATAAACAACTTTCAGGCCGCTGCCTTTACAGATGCCGGGGTTTCTTTGCTGTGACAGGACGGCTTGATAAAACTTTTCTTCCAGTTGGGCGCCGACAGTTTCGATAAGCCCCTTGCCGCAGGCCTCGGCAAAATCGACTCGCTTGACGCCGTCGAAGATATCCGTGCGCGAGATGCGTTCATAAACGGCCAGCGCCGCCTCGTCGGTCATCTGGTAACCGCGGGGGTCGTAGCATTTATAGCCGTTGTACTGTGACGGGTTATGGCTTGCGGTAATAATGACACCCGAACTGCAGCCCAGTTCCCTCACCGCAAACGAAAGCAGCGGCGTGGGCGCGATATGGTCAAAGAGAAACACTTTGATCCCGTTGGCGGCAAGAACGCGGGCTGTTTCACGGGTAAACAAATCCGAATTGATGCGCGAGTCACAGGCGATCGCCGCCGACGGCCGGGGAAAATGCTCGAGCAGGTAATCGGAGAGGCCCTGCGTCGCCTGCGCGACGGTGTAAACATTCATACGGTTGGTGCCTGCGCCGATCACGCCGCGCAGGCCCGCCGTCCCGAACTCCAGGCTGCGGTAAAAGCGGTCGGATATTTCACTGTCGACGCCTTGTATAGCTGCCAGTTCGTCATACAAAGCGGTATCATCCCGCGTTTTTTCCAGCCAGAGGGCGTAAATCTTGTTGATGTCATCCACGGGCCGTTCTCCCCTTTCGGACTCGAAAGCGTTCGTTTTATCTTACCCATTTCGCGAAAGGCTGTCAATAAAGCGGCCGGGCGCATGCCGCGGCAAAACCGCCGCAGTCTGTTGACAAAAGTCCGATTCGTCCGTATAATCTAATAAATTGTATCATTTGGTACAATTTTTGGAGGTGCTATGACACCGGTTGAGGAAAAAGCCGTTGCCGCGTTCCTTGCGCAGACAAGGGTTTTCGGCTCCTGCTCCGGCGGGGAACTCGCCGATTTTGCCCGCGCGCACGGCGACGCCCGGACCTATGAAAAAGGCGAAATGATATTTTCGGGCGGCGTCTCGCCCGCGGCGATGTGCCTGCTGCTCAAAGGCCGGGCGCGCGTGACGCGCGGCAACGCTGTGCTCAGCGTCCTGGAACCCGGCGAACTGTTCGGCGCTGTCACGCTTTTCGCCGGAAAACAGCAGCGTTCAACCGATATCAGGGCACTGACTCACTGCCGCACCGTTTTTTTCGGTAGGGAACCCATTGAAAAATTGATGGAAACCAACCGCAGAATGGCTTTGGATTATATCGAATACCTGTCCGAAAGGGTATTCTACCTGACCGGTAAAATCGAGGCCTATACCGCCGGCAGCGTCGAAAGCAAACTGGCTGGCTACCTGCTGAAAAACGCTTCCACCGGCGCCGACGACAGGCTGCGCGCCGACATCGGCAACCTCAGCGCGCTGGCCCGGCTGCTCGGGGTAGGCAGGGCCTCGCTCTACCGCGCGCTGGACAAACTCGAAAGCGAACAGACCGTCTACCGCATCGGTAAAACGGTTTTCATCACAGGCGAAGAAGCCGGCGCTTCTTTGACATAAAAAACGGAGGGAAACTATGAAAACTTTATTCAAATTCACAGCCCTGGTGCTCGCGATGGCGACGCTTTTCTCCTTTGCGGCCTGTTCGCAGCCAAAGGAGAAAGAAACCACAGCGGCGGCGACCACCGCGGCGCAGCCCGATGAAATCCGCATCGCGGCGCTGAAAGGCCCGACCGGTATGGGCATGGCAAAAATGATAGACGATAACCCCGCGGGAGGCCGATACGCTTTCACAATCGAATCGGACCCTTCGGCCATCGCCCCGCTGATCACCACCGGCGCCGTCGACATCGCCGCATGCCCGCTTAACCTGGCCGCTACGCTGTACAAAAAGACCGGCGGCAAAATTAAGATGCTCGCCGTCAATACGCTGGGCGTGCTGTACATCCTTGAAAAAGGCCAAACGTTTACCACAGTCAGCGAATTAAAGGGTAAAACCATAGTCACTTCCGGACAGGGAGCGACCCCGGAATACGTGCTCAACTATATCCTCAAAGCCAACGGCCTCGATCCGGCGAAGGATGTTAACGTTGAGTACAAAGCCGAGCACAGCGAAGTCGCCGCGCTCGCCGCCAGCGGCGAAGCCGATATCTGCATGCTGCCCGAACCTTTCGTGACGACGGTCACCGGCAAAAACCCGGCCCTTCGAATCGCGCTTGACCTGACCGCGCTGTGGGAAACAGCGGCCAGGCAAGAAGGCAAGGAGAGCAAACTTGCCATGGGCTGCATCATTGCGGCCGGCGATTTTGCAGACAAGTATCCCGCCGCGGTGGACACCTTCCTTGCGCAGTATAAGGCGTCTGTGAACTATGTCAACGCCAACCCCGCCCAAGCGGCATCGCTCATCGCAAAGCAGGGCATCATCCCGGACGCGGCCCTGGCCGAAAAAGCAATACCGCGCTCGCAGCTGACTTTCCTGGCCGGCAGCGAGATGAAGGCGGTCGCGATGCAGAACTTCAGGGTTCTGTTTGCCGCAAACCCCGCATCCATCGGAGGAGCGATACCGGGCAGTGATTTCTTCTGGGGCGCGTAAAAAATCAATGAAAAAAGCGGCTGTCAAACTGCTGGTGTTCGCCTTCTGGGTGCTCGTCTGGGAGGCTGCCTGCCTCGCGGCGGGGAGCGAACTGCTGCTGCCCTCGCCGGCTCAAACTTTCCTGCGGCTGTTCGAACTGGCGGGCACAGCCCGGTTCTGGCTCAACGCACTGATGTCGCTGGCGCGCATCGTCGAGGGGTTTCTGCTGGGCGTGCTGGCCGGCACCGTACTGGGCGCCGCCGCCGCGCGGCTGAAACTGCTGCATGATTTTCTCTCCCCGGTCATCAATATGGTCAAATCCACACCGGTCGCCTCGTTTATTATCCTCGCGCTGGTATGGATCAAGAAAGACGGCGTGCCTGTTTTTATCTCTTTTCTCATGGTGCTGCCCATTCTTTGGGGAAACGTAACGCAGGGCATCGCGCAGACGGACAAGGGTCTGCTGGAGATGGCGGCGCTTTTCCGTTTCGGCAGGCGCAAAACCGTGACCAAAGTGTACGCACCGTCGGTGATGCCCTATTTTTTAGCGGGCTGCACCACCGCGCTCGGGCTCGCCTGGAAAGCGGGCGTCGCGGCGGAGGTGCTCAGCCTGCCGGCGCGGTCCATCGGCAGGGAGTTATACAACGCCAAAATATATCTGGAAACCACCGACCTGTTTGCCTGGTCGGCAGCCGTCATCCTGCTGAGCATCGCGCTCGAAAAACTGCTGGTGTCGGGACTCAAAGCGGTGAATAGCCGCTGAACCCGGCCGCAGGAAGGAGTACTTCGTGCCTATCATAATCGAAGCCGTCACCAAAAGCTACGACGGCAGGAAAGTGCTCGACGCCGTGAGCGCTACGCTGCCCGACAGCGGCATCGTCTGCCTGACCGGCCCCTCGGGCATCGGCAAGACGACGCTTGCCAGAATTATCGCCGGTCTCGAAAAGCCGGACTCGGGCAAGGTGAGCGGCATCGAAGGCAAAATCATATCGATGGTCTTTCAAGACGACCGTCTGCTGCCGCACAGCACGGTGCTGGAAAACGTCGCGCTCGCCGGCGGGGAGACGGCCGCCCGCCTGTGGCTCGAAAAACTGGAGATTGCCGACGCGGCAGGCAAAAAGCCGGCTGAACTCAGCGGAGGAATGAAACGCCGGGCGGCGCTTGCCCGCGCGCTCGCGTTTGGCGGCAGCCTGCTGATCCTCGACGAGCCGTATAAAGGGCTCGACCCCGCATTGAAAGAACGCGTTTCCGGCTATATCGCCGAATATGCGCAAGACAAACCGGTTGTGCTGATTTCCCATGACCCGGAAGATGCCGCCGCGGCGCAAAGCGTCATACGGCTCGCCCATGTCCCCGGCGGGGACGGCTGAGCGGCGCTTGTTTTGCAAGAGCGACCGGCCGCCCCGTCAAGCAAACGGGGCGGCCGGTTTGACATTTTGTTTACGCCGTTTCTTCTTCTTGCGCCCGGCGCGCCTCAAACTTTTCGCGTGAGCGCCTGCCGAGTTTCCCGTTGCGGTAAAAAGCGGTCAGGAACATGCCGGCGAGAGCCCCTGACGTACCGTAAATGAAGTCGGTCATCGTATCGATAAGCCCGGCCTCGCTGGCCGGGTTGGACATCTGCAGATGAAGGCCGTACAGGCGGTCCATGGTGAACTCGTAAAACTCCCAGCCGACCAGAAACATCACGGCAAACGCGAGAGAAAACATCGAAGCGAGCGCGGGGCTCAGAGGGCCCTTTTTGCTCTGGACGATGACGGCGAAATCATAGGCAAAAGCCGCGCCGAGATAGCCGGCGAAAATATGGAACAAAATGTCGGTATAGGTGAAATCCGTATGCAGATTCAGCGACGAGCCCACCACGCAGCCCAGAAAAATAAAGACGTTCAGCTGTGTCTGGAAAGTATGGGGCACTTTAATAATGAAGGAGCGGCCGCCGAACAGCTGCCACATGTCCCACATATGTGTAAAAATGACCGCAAAAACCGCCTGGAGAAACTGCGTGGTGTAACCCAGGAACAGATGGACAATGCCCCATGCCAGCAGCCCGGCCCGGCAAATCCACCAAAGGACCATTTCCGCTTTCGGTATCGGTTTGATGGGGTTGAGTTTTTTCATGGTTCACCTATCCGGACTGTATGATTTCAAAATATTAATATAAACGCGATGTGCCCAAAAGTCAACACGCGGCGTTGACAATCAGGGGGCCTTTCGTTTATTATACAACGGTATGCGACTCAAGCGGACTGCCGGATGGCAGCCGCACCGAAAGGGGTTTCTTTGTGGACAAGCTTGTCAAAAAAGTCACCAGGGTTTTAAGCGTTATCGTCGTCCTTCTTTTGGTGATTTCGGTTACGTCTGTGTTTAAGTTATTTAAAAACAGCCCGGCGGCCGAAACCGAAACCACGACGCAGGCGGTATCCAGGGAAACAACCGTTGAAGATACCACGGCTCCCGGGGAAACCACCGCGGCAGTGGAAACCACCGCCGAAGGTGAAACAACCGCCGAAGGCCAGACCACCGCGCAAAACGAAACCACCACGCACGGGCAGACAACGGTGAAGCCCGACACCAAACCGACCACCATGGAAGAGATTGTGGCCTATTACAACGCCGCGGCCAACAAAGTCAGGAAAGACAAGCCCGGTTTCACAAAGGTCAACCAAGCAGAAATCGGCGAGATTACCAGCCCCAGTTCAACCATCCAGGGCATTGCCAAAGCGGTTATTCCGATGTTCAGCAGCGCGCAGAAGCCCACGACCACAACCGTCAACAAAGGCGGCAGCGGCGACTTCCCCGTCAAGGGCCAAAGTTACGGCAGCAAACTGCAGGCTTCCTATCTTTTAAGCGCCACCTGTAAAGACAAAGGCAGTTATTACGAAATCACGATGAAATTCAAGGATGAAAAACTCGCCGACCTGCCTGCCGACCCGGCCAAGACCAGGCACGGTTCGGCCATGAACGTCCTGTCGGCCGCCGAAGTGTACGATCAGACCGACAAATTCAAATCCATCGTCAAAGTGACCAAATTTGCGCCGACTTATTCGGGCTCCTATATCGAGTGCACCATCGATAAGGCGACCGGGAACATGAAAAGCGTCACCTTCTACTTCCGTACCATCGCCAACGTTGTCGCAAAGCCGCTGGTCGGCACCATTGAGGCCAGCGTGCCCTTCGCTATCCGAGATACTTATACGCTGAAGTATTAAAGACAAACCTTTTCCAGAAGGAGCTGCTGAATACGGACCCTTCCGTTTCAATGAGCCGTTTTACTTTGCCGCGCCTGTGGCGCTTAGCCGTGTGCGCGGCCATCGTCATGACGGTGTTCTGCTCCTGTACGCGCGACGGCGGCAGCTCGGAACAAACGCTCAGCAGCACACACGAGAGAAGCACGGCAGCGGAAACCTCCGGCGTCACCGTAGAAACCGGTACGCAGCCGTCGCAAAGCACCCCGGCCGCCACCGCCACAACCGTTCAAGAAAGCTCGAATGCGGCAACCACCTCCGCGCCGGCAACGACCGCCGTTTCCCCGGAAAACACAACGCCGGCGACCGTCGAGGAAATCGTTGCGTGTTTTAACGAGGCCGCGAACAAAATCAAGCAGGAAAAACCCGGATACCGCTTTTCCGTCGAGTCAGCGACCGACCGCGACTCAATGGCAATCGACGCCGAAATACCGTTCAAAGGTTTCATCACGAGGTTCATTGCGTCCGGTATCAACAAAGAAACGAAGTCGACCGTCAGCCGGGGCAACAGCCACAACGATTTCCCGGTCAAAGGCCAGAGCGTCGCCAGCAAACTCAAAGCGGACGCCATTAAAAGCGCGTCATGTATGCTGACCGGCGATTATTATGTCATCGAGCTGCATTTCAAGGATGAAAAACTCAATACCCTGCCCGAAAAGCCGTTCGGCTGCCGGCACGGCAATGCGTTCAGCGTGATTCTGGCCTCCGATTTCGCAAACGCTTTCGGCGGCATCCATATCAACATGCCGGGTTTCAAAGTTCAGGTCGAAAATAAAAAATTCGCCCCCACCTACACCGGAAGCATCATCACATGCTCCATCAGGGTCTCCGGCATGAGAATGACACAGGCAAAATATTTTTTGAACAGTCTGTGTGTCGTCGAGACTGAAATCGATGTCAATCGAAAAATATACCCGATGGTAATCACTTTCAATTATTCGGTGACCGAAAGTTATGTCTTCACATAAATCAAAGGAGATTATTCCATGGAAAGACCGGTTTTGATCGAAACATCCGCCCGCCACCTGCATGTCGACAGGAAGACACTTGACATTCTTTTCGGCGAAGGTTATGAACTAACACCCGTCAAAGACCTTTCGCAGCCCGGCCAGTTTGCCTGCGCCGAGAGAGTCGCCGTCCAATGCGAAAAAGGCGGTTTCCCCTCTGTTTCCATCCTCGGACCGCTGCGCGGCGCGACACAGGTGGAACTGTCGAAAACCGACGCAAGAACAGCGGGCATCGACATCCCTATCCGCGAAAGCGGAGACATCGCGCAAAGCGGCAAATGCCTGCTCACCGGGCCGAAAGGTTCTGTCGAGCTCGCAACCGGCGTCATTGCGGCAAAGCGGCATATCCATGCCACCCCCGAGGACGCAAAGCGGTACGGCCTTCAAGACCGGCAAATCGTCAGCGTGAAAGTCCAAACACCGGAGCGCTCGCTGGTTTTCTGCGATGTCGTGGTCCGCGTCAGCGATAAATTCAGACTGGCGATGCACATTGATACCGACGAGGCAAACGCCTGCGGTTTTACGCCCGGCCTTATCGGCGAGATTATACCCTGAACGCAAAATGCCCGCCGGCCCCCGTTTATTGTATAATAAGCGGGGGTTTTTTATGAGCGTTCTGATCATCGCGGCATGGTCAGTACTCCTTCTTGCCGCGCTGTTT
>ENA-UOWE01002144-UOWE01002144.1-activated-sludge-metagenome-genome-assembly--contig:-NODE-2144-length-22348-cov-27.615754_pt1 | contig 22348 bp, 16 predicted proteins | sample MGYA00249841_ERZ761562 | MGnify/ENA primary metagenome ERZ761562 (study PRJEB28883, sample SAMN05720200) | activated sludge metagenome | isolation source: Anaerobic digester | place: Japan... | reverse complement strand
ATTCGCTCATCCTGGGCAGGCTGTTGGTCACATTGAAGACCAGCTCGCTGTAAAAAGGAGGCTCCAGAGTTTTATAGGAGGCGGTGCTCCATTTGTTGACTCCGTCGCTTGCATTGACCCTCAGCCTCACCTCGCCGATCTGCTTGAGGTAGGCAAATGAAGGCAGATCATTCCATACAATCTGAGTTGTATTGGTTTTCTCTTTGTATTCATTGGCCTGAATCTTTACCGGCCAGAAGTTGATCTTGCGGTACTCGTTTGATCCCGGCTCCTTGGCTTCAAGATAAAGATCAAGCATCCGCCGCATCTCTGGGAGATTATTGTTTTTGACTATAGTTATTATCTCCACTGGCTCAGTCCGGCTGATAGTGGTGTTATTCCCTTTGTAATATAGCAGCACAGTGGGATTTGTGTAATTTTCAGGGGTAATCGGATCCTTCCAGAGCAGAGTCTTCAGCTCTTCGAACTTCTCCGGCTTGTTCTTCTTTCCGTCCTCAACCGCCTTGATCAACCTGTCGATATCCACCTGCTTGCTGCCTCCACCACCACCGCCGCCACTACCTCCCGACGATCCGGCTGATGTCGTTTCCGGGCCCACCACATTTTGCACCGACAGCAGCATGCAGAATATGACCAGAAGGCATATCAATTTCTTATTCATGACCGAGGCTCCTTGATCTTGATATCAAAGTCGTAGTACGGCGGAGCCTGAGTCTCTGGAATTTGCCATTTGAATGGCTCCTCTCCGCTTCCATTTTTGTAATCCTGGCATTGGCTTATGGTCTTCCAGCTCTTGATGTTCTCCGGAAGGCGGCTGTCTCCTCCCACAAGGCATATGGTAAGATTCTGGGAGGAGTTTGCCGTCACCTGGAAGTTATGCACCCTGCCATTTAGGCTGTCTCCTGCCTCGGATAGCACGGCTATGATCTCCGGGCCCGGAAATGCTCTGGTCTCGGCCCCATCGATGATAAACCTGTACTCTCCCTGTCCCAGGAAAGGCGTCTCCCAGAAGGGCTTGAGGGTCCAGCTCACACTTCCTGTGGAGGGATTGAACCGCTTCTTTTCTCCCACGATCTTCCAGGGCTGGTTGGCTCCATATCCCCTTACCGATAGCTCAACCCAGGGCACCTGAGTGGAGCTCCAGTTCTGCAGCTCCAGGGTATAGGTCAATGCATGAAGCGGATCCTTCTCATCCCAGGCCTGGATTGTACCTATTGCAGGGGTTATGTTGCCGATAACAGTCACCAGGCTTTCATCGAAGACTCCGGTGGCTCCCGGCTGACCGGACTGTCTCAGGGGAGCCTTCTTGAGCACTCTCATATAGCGATCGGCAAACCTGAAATCACTGCCCAGAGTGGAATGGTTGAATGCTAAAGATATGGTGTAGTTGTTTCCAATGTGCTTTTCTTCAAAGGGAACCGCTGCCTGGTAGAGGTAGCTGTCAATGCCTATCATCCTGTCCGCCAGGTCCTGCCTGAAGTCCTGTTCCGGACCGGCGAGCTCCAGCTTTAGAATGCCTCCTGCCTCAGAGTAGTTGATAGTGGCGCGGATGAGCTGGTCCGCCTTGCCTCCCTCCGGCACATAGAGAGTCGGATCGTACTCCAAAATCAGCTTGGGCTCCCATATGGCCTCCGGCTCGGTTCCCTCCAGTGCCACCTGCATTATGTGATCATTGAAGAGGGAATAGCTTTGGCCATCCAGCTCATAATTTAATGAGAACGCATAGCTCTTCCCGGCCTGGGAGGCGTCAAACGGCTCGGAATAATCATATCTATACCGACCTGCACCGAGATCAAAGACGGTCATCTCCGCCGTTTTATCCTTGTCCGCCCCTTTAAGATTCAGGGTCATGGAGCCCTGACCAGCAGGCGAGAAGACCTCGGCGCTGAACTGCTGCGAGGCACCTTTCTTTTCCGTCACGAAAAGTACCGGAAGGTAGCTCACATCTCCCATGGCCTTAGGCTTTAGTTCGGAGAACTCCTCCAGGACCACCTTCATGACTGCATTGAATGCTATCTCTCCTCCTGCCGTCTCAGGATGGGCGTTGTTCAGGCTGAAGCTGTAGTCTCCGATGTCATCAGCCCCGAATTCTCCCGTCCAGATGTAAAGGTAGCGCGTCCCTCCCAGATAGACCGCCTTCATCTCCTCATCATCGGCAGCTCCATCCGGGGCGATGATACGAATCTGCATCTGGTCCTCTCCCTGGGGGAAGTCCACAGTGGCCTTGATGGACTGAAACTCCGGTGCGTCCCTTGATACCAGCAATGCCGGTTCGAAATCTACCGAGATCAACCTGGGCTGGCCCCCCATTATCATAGGCCCGGAATAGATCTCCGATTCAAAGGTCTTATCGGCAATTCTGGCTGCAAATCTGTAGCTTGCCTCTGCTCCTTCTGCATCGGAGCACCTGCTCCTGAAAGGCCGGGCGGAGATATTGATCAGTGTCTCTCCAGCGGGGGCCTTTGCCGATCCTCTTTTCACCCAGGCATGGCGGCAGGGATTATAGACCTCAAGATCGACTGTGGCATCAACGCTGGAGCTGACAGGCACGGAATAGAGGAAGGTATCGTTCCATCTGCCCCTCTCCGGAGCGGCCTTGCCCTCGCCAAATTCAATGGCAAGCGGCAGAATGGTTACCGCTCTTTCCGCCAGGGGATACTCGCCTGAGAGTGAGCTATGCTCATAAATGAGGCTCAAATTCAAGCTGCTCTCTTCATCTTCTCCCTCAAAGGGCAGGCTCCAGTCGTATCTGTACCTGTTGCCGCCCAGTGCAATGCCCTGACTGCTCTCCTCCATCTTGATGCTGCCGTCTGGCCTCATGAGACGGACAGTGGCCTGGCCCTGTCCCGCTCCATACTCCACCGTGGCAGAGATGGCGGTTGAAGTTCCCTCTTCCGAGGCATAGACCATGATGGGCTCGCCCTCCGGGGTCAGGGATATGAGAGCAGGCTTTGCTCCCAGGAAGGTGGGGCCGCTATAGGCTCGGGATGAGGCGATCTCCTCCCCGGCGAAGCTGGCAATAAAGCGGTATTTTGCTGCCTTCCCCGCCATCTCCGGGCACTCGTAGGCAAAGGGCTGCAGGGTCCAGTTGAGCATTGTTGCCGCTGCCGCCGCTGCCTCCCTGGTCTGCTTTCCAATCCAGTCGCTGCTACAGGGATCGTAGACCTGAAGCTGGACCTTGACCGGAACAGTCGAGTCTATCTCTGCCGAGTAGGTATAGCTGTCATTCCATAGCCCAAAATCCGATCCGGCGGGAGATTTCACGCTCGCATCCAAAAACTGAACCGAGACGGGGGAGACCATTATGCTCCGGTCGTTGAATTCATGCCTTCCCCCTTCCAGCTGATCGTGCAGGAAGGACAGGGAGAGGGTATAATTATTATCGATATGCTGGTCATCGAACTGGACCTGCCACCTGTATTGGTACCTATTTCCCCCCAGAAGAGCAGGCTCTTCTCTGGACTTGAAGTCCATGTTGGGACCGCGCAGCCCCACCTCCAGCTCTCCCGGGCCCTTGCGGAAGGAGACTATGGCGGACATGTCCTGAGTGGTGGTCTCGCCTGAGGAGACATAGACCTTCTCCGGTATGGATGGGCTGATCAGCTTGGGGATCTCCTCTACCACATTAAATGTCACAGCAGTGCTATTGGTCGAGAAGTCCCACCTTTGATTTGTGTACTCCAGCCGGGCGGAGAAGGGCGCTGTTCTGCCCAGATCCACATGGCTGCGGTTGAAGAGAGGCGGATCGTTTTCTGCCGTCCATCTGAAGACTGCCCTATCCCCTCGGATCTCGGGCTCGAGGGAGGTGAAGATCATATCATCCCTGCCGGGATGGCTGACTATGAGCCTCCCCTGGGGACTGCTATCCTCCATGCCCGCAGATGCATCCCTGACCGTGGCCTGTATGGTGTAGTTGGTATAATCAAGGTTCTTGTCAATTTTCAGGCTCTCGGCAATGGGACTGTAGGGGCGGAGGGTGATATTGTAGGGGCCAAAGGTCAGCGGCTCCATCTTGAGGTTGTTGTAGACCAGGATGAAGCTGAAATTTCCGCCGTCTCGGTAAGATGAGAGGTCTTCTTTGAAGGAGGCAGCATAAGCGCTCTTTCCCGAGGAGCGGCAGCTTATATCCTCAGTGCTCCAGGTCCGGGATTCAGCCGTGCCTAAGGGTCCGGTTATTACCAGATGGCAGGTAGGCCTGGGATCGAGGGCATCCTGATCTCTAAAGCCGGCTGACGCAGAGATCCCCTGGAAGAAATAGGGAGTGCGGTCGAACTGGACGCCTGTAGCAGTGGGGGGCTTGACTATGGGGCCGGGAATCATCTTTGTCCTGGTCACAGCCCTGCCAGCGGCATAGAAGATGAACTCAAATGAGGCGTTCTCAGTCTCCTCAATCGTAAATCGGTTCTTGAAGCTATAGGGGCCGAAAGAGAAGGAGTTCTTTGCCATTCCCGTCTGATCTGTTGAGTCAGAGTGGATCAGTTCGCCATTATTATAAATATTCAGCTTTAGGCTGAATTTGGTGACAGCTACCGCACCAACTTCGCTGGCAGCTTCCTCGCTGCTCCACACCTCAGCGGAATAGGTGAAGTCCTCGTAGCCGTATTCCGGAGTGACTATGGCGTTTCTGATCTCATAGCCGCCCTGGGCGGAACAAGTGGGGGAAAGGAACAAACAGGATATTATGAAAGAGAATAATATAAACAATATAAAATGATAGCCTTCTTTTCCAAATAATCTATGCTGTGAGCTTGTCAGATTACAAGCTCTGCTACTGGGATCAGCCATAAACGCGATCAACTGCTTTTTGCCCCCATGAACCAGGTACTCTAAGCCTTTCGCAATTATAAAGGCTTTTTGCCCCGATCCCCAATCGAATCACGACCTAGAGCCATCCGGATGAACTGATAAAATTGACATGTCTGCCCCAAGCTCTTCCCTGAGACTCCCGGAATGCAGGATAGGAGTACTGGTAGTTATTTAATGCTTCAGTGCATACCTGCCATCCGGTGAAATAATGAATCTGGAGCATGTGGCCGGAAAGGACAGGGGCCGGATCAGGCTCTTTGCCCTGAGCACCTGCATCTGGTGCAAGAAGACCAAGGAATTCCTCTCCTCTCTGGGAGTGGCCTATGATTTCATCTATGTGGACCTCTTGAAGGGAGAGGAAAGGGCAGAGGCCATAGCCGAGGTTAAGAAATACAATCCCAAGCTGTCTTTTCCCACGCTGGTCGTCGGCGAGAGATGCATAGTGGGCCTGAAAGAGAAGGAGATCAGGGAGGCGCTGGGCTTATGAAAGAAGACTATATCGAGCCCGCCCAGGAGGAGGTGGAGAAGCTGTGCGCCAGATTGGGCTTTGAGGCCAAACAGGCGGGATACAATCTCAATTCAGATACCGATTTTGTCAAGGGACTGGTCAAGGGTCTGCTGGTCAACGATGGGCGCTACGGCTACCGGGCCTGCCCCTGTCGCCTGGCCAGCGGCGATAAAGCCGAGGACCTGGATATCATCTGCCCCTGTGACTACAGGGATGCAGACCTGACCGACTTTGGAGCCTGCTACTGCGCTCTTTATGTCTCCAAGGCCGTCCTGGCTGGAAAGCAAGAGCTATCCTCTATTCCTGAGAGGAGGCTGCCCCCGGAAAAGAGGAAAAGCCTGGAGATGAAGAAGAAAGAGGAGAGCCTCTCTTTGGGAAAAGAGATATCCAAGGAAGCCTTCAGGCTCTCTCTGCCGGTTTGGAGGTGTACCGTCTGCGGCTATCTCTGTGCCCGGGATGCTCCTCCGGAGGTCTGCCCCATATGCAAGGTAGGAAAGGAGAGATTTGAGAGATTTATTTAATATTAATTTTTTAATATTAATCTCTCTAATTTTTTTAAATTATTTAATTAAATTTTGTCTTCTGGGTGCAGCCCCAGATCTGGTCCTTCTCCGGCGTTTCGAAGTATCCGGCATCGTTGGAGCTGCGCTCTGAGATCATCTTGCAGTATCCCATCCACCAATCCATTATCCTGGTATGGGAGGGCATTCCCAAAAAGCAGCCGGTAAAGCGGAAGTATCCCGGCACCCCACCCGGATTAATGCCGTCTCCATTCCCGGTTGTATCCACTATATGGTACCTGTCATCGCCGGGAAGCAGCACCAGATTAAAGGCGTGGCCGGGATGGTCGCCCACCAGCGGCAGATCGAAGGCATAGCTTGCTGTCATGAAAGCCTCGCTCCGGTTGTATCCTGCCTTTCGGAGCATGGTCGCGAGGGCTGCAGAATAGTCGCTGCAGACCCCGGTCTGAAGGATATTTATGGTGGCATGGGCCGGGAGCAGCCCCATCGAAGCGCTGTTTTGGCTCATATTCGTGTCCGAATGCCAGGCCGCTAATCCCATCTCCTCAGGCCGGCAGGAGAGATTGGATACATTCTCATTGTAGCCGTCCGTGAAAAGGCGCTTTCCCGATACCCAGGAGCCACACATTCGGGTGCATTCGGGGTAGCCTGAGCAGCAGGCCTTGAAGAGGGCGTAGCCCTTCATATAGCGGGCATCAGGGCCGAAGGAGTTGATCAGGTATATGCCCCGGCACCTCTTTCGGTCTCCTTCCGAGCGGCCCCAGGCATCGGAGCAAGCCCTGCCCGGCAGGGGGGAGCCGTCGCAGCAGTCAACCGCCTCAGCTACAATCCAGTCCAGATGGGGATGGCAGACCTCAACCCTCTGGCACTCTTTGCTGGCGTTGGGCCAGATATCCTGGCAGGGGGTGTCAGGAGGGTAGTACCTGGGCCTGGGATAGACCTTGCTGCATATCCACGGCTCGGCAATGGCGATTTCCACGTAGGCCAGCTCCGACCGTCCGCTGGAATTGGTGAGGATTAGGGATATATTGTGCCAGCCCAGGCTCAGATTATCTATCTGAAAGGACTGGCAGGAGCCAATCAATCCATCTCGGCTGGAGCGCCAGATGTAGCGGCAGTCCTCCTCTGGACAGACTCGGGCGGTGAATTGAACATTCTCTCCCCGGGGAAATGTGCGAACGTCTTCCGGCAAGAGAATCGCCGCTGCGGGGGTGTCCCGGGAAGTGCAATTCGGATCCCCGGATCGCTGCCGGTCCGCATCTGCCTGCTTTATGCTCTGGCTTTCTTTGGTAAGCATCTCATACTGCGGATGGCCCTCTGGTCCGGCCTGGCAGCCGCAATCCTCCTGTTCATTTGCCGAGCCGGAGGCATTCTTTGAAGCCTCCAGTATGTTCGGAGATCCCGGGCCGGCAGGACCGGGAAGATAAACCAAGGCGGCCATGGACAGAGCAATCAGGGCCAGGGAAAGGGATGAGTATAGAAGAATTCCCCGCCTTCTGCTCCTGCTGCTGGAGAGAAGAGGAAGCCGGAATAGCTGGGGGGAGAGGGAGAGAAGCAGGAAGGCAAAGAGGAAGAGTACACCGGATACAGACCAGGTCTTCCAGCCGTAAGGCAGCAGAGTTATTGCCGCCTGGGTCAGGGCAAAGCCGAAAAGCCCGGCAAATAAAAAGAGCATACGGGCAGCGCTCTGGCGGCGGCGCAGAGCCAGCCAGGCTATAGAGGCTAGAATCATAACCACTGCACATGCCTTCCATTCCTGAAATGCTGCAAAAAGGAGGAAGATGGCAACATAGAGCAGGCAGCCAAAGACAAATACGGCTCTCTCTGCCCTGCGGCTGGGCCAGGCCAGGGCGAAGGCAAGGATGCCCAGCAGTCCCAACAGGATTATGAGAAAGCCGCCGGCTGCCTGGGAGAAGAGATAATCAAACTCGCCCGGACGGCCAATGGATGGCAGGGCGAAGATCAGGAATATTCCTCCCACGGCTATGGCCGCAATTCCGGCCAATAGTCCGGCCAGAGCGGATATCCTTCCGGCAGCTGCAAGATCGTCATGTGCTGGCATTTCGGCTCTCTCGGTTGCTTCTAAGGAAGATAAAATTGTTGGCGCTATGAATGGATGAAACTGGCTTCTTCACTCCCTCAGGCCTGCATTTTGCCCGATCTGACACCAGATCCAAATACCTTGGAGTGGCAACTCAAAGAGGTGAATGCAATCTGCGGGCCGGGGAGGATCTAATGGACATCTTCATGCGGGCAGCCATAAACGAGGCCCTTGAGGGTCTCTCGGAGGGAGGAGTTCCCATCGGCGCCATTCTGGTGGAAGGGGACAGGATAATAGCAAGAGGCAGAAACCGCCGGGTGCAGGATCAGGATCAGCTCATGCACGCCGAGATGGACTGCCTGCGCCATGCTCGACTGACAGGCGGCTATCACAACACCATACTCTATTCCACCCTCATGCCCTGCTATCTCTGCGCCGGGGCTGTAGTCCAGTTTGGAATAAAGAAGGTCGTGGTCGGTGAAGCCAGGAGCGCTCCGGCGGCGATGCAGTTCATGCTCTCCCGGGGAATAGAGGTGGTGGACCTGGACCTGCCGGAGTGCCGGGAGATGATGCAGCGTTATATAGCTGAAAACAGGGAGCTATGGGAGCAGTTTCTCAGCGAGCTGAATCCGGATCTTCTGCAGCCGGAAAAATCCATCTCCATCCGGAATGATCTTCGACCGGGAGATGTGGGATATATCACTTATCTGCATGCGGTCCTCTATGCTCCAGAGCAGGGCTGGGATCAGACCTTCGACTCATATGTGGCCATGCCTCTGGCTGAGTTTGCCTTGAGGAGCAGCCAGAGGGAACGGATCTGGATTGTGGAGAGCGGTGGCAGGATTTCGGGATCTGTGGCGGTAGTAGAATTCTCTCCGCGAGCAGCTCAGCTGCGCTGGCTGCTTCTCCGTCCCGAGCTGAGGGGACGGAAGCTGGGGCGAAGGCTTGTCCATGAGGCGGTGGCCTTTGCCAGAGGGGCAGGATACACCTCAATCTTCCTCTGGACGGTTGACAGCCTGCCTGCGGCAGCCGGGCTCTATAGATCAATGGGCTTCAAGGAGAGGGAAAAGCTTACTCATGAGATATGGGGAAGCCTGGTCACCGAGGTGAAGTATGAGCTGACTCTGGAATAGGCTCAATGACGTTGTAGGATTTGGATAGCTTGTTTTAGATGGCTGACGATTTAAAAAAGATGATTGCTTGAAACCTTCAGCAATCAATTCCGTCGCAGGGTACCTTAGCTGGTTTTTCTGGGACGGGATTCTCATGGAACTTGATCAGCTTCTCTGCCTCGAATACTCCGGAGAACATCTCGTGGGCCTTGATGTCCTTATAGAAGATCTTATGCCAGGTGGCATCGGTTCCCCAGGTGCCGTTAAAGCTGTTCTTGGTGTCCATGCCTATGACATGAGCCGGGTTGTTGCCCATGAGCTGCGCCACTTTGTCTGAGTCCCTTCCCGCCTCCTTGAGAGCGGCAATAAGCTGCTCCGGAGTCATGACCGGATTGGCCTCAGCCATGTACTTGGAGTATTCCTCAGGATAGTACAGTGCTAGAAGCTGCAGATAATCCTGGTTCACCGGGTCAGCGGGCTTCTTTCTGGTGGTAGGTGCGGTCGAGACAAAGAATGCAGTCTGATCCTTCTCCATCTCATATACCGCAAAATTCTCCTGGATGGTCGCTCCTATGCCTCCATAAAACTCCTTGGAGTGCATATATTTGGCGCCGACCAGCGGAGTATTTCCGGCATAGGTGAGTTTGGTTGACTCATACATATTAAGCTGAGATTTGTCTCCCCCATTGACCGAGGTGACATTTCTCAGCAGCTTATCCGCATTCTGCGAGTAGGCGTGCTCCTGATCGAGCTCTAAATCGCCATCTCCCGCCATATTGTTGAAATACTCCAAAGCAATCTTCTTGTCTACTATGGAGGTGCTGATATCAACAACACCTGTCCCTGACACCTTATGTGCCTCACAAAACTGCTCATATTGTATTGGCGAAACCAATGGCGGATTGGCCAGTGCAATAGAGCAAGATAGCAATAGAACTAATGCTGTTGCTATTACTACTCCCTTCATTTCAATTCACCCCTTTTTGATAGATTAATAAAAGAATTCGCCTTGAAGAGATATAAACATATCGAATGCAAGAGCAGGAACAACCATTTTTAATATTACTAGGATGATGATGGTAATAGTAATCTAACTCATGCCGAAGAAAAATCAAAATAAGGAAAAAATATTGAATTTTAAATTAATGAATCCAGCTTATGGTTTTAAATGTCCAAAATTCCGCCTGGCGTGGCTTCTCCTATGATGGCAAATGAATTAAAATACAGATAGTGGCCATAGACAACTGTGATATCTATGGCCATAGATCCCAAAGCCGCCTCAAGCAATTCTAATACTGCCAATCGCCTCATCTCCGAGACCAGCCCCTACCTCCTCCAGCACGCCAATAATCCCGTGGATTGGTATCCCTGGGGCGAGGAAGCCTTCCAGGCCGCCTCCAGAGAGGACAGGCCGGTCTTTCTATCCGTGGGCTACTCCACCTGCCACTGGTGTCATGTCATGGCCCGGGAGTCCTTCCAGGATCCGGAGGTGGCCGAGCTCCTCAACCGGACCTTCATCTGCATAAAGGTAGACCGGGAGGAGCGGCCGGATATAGACCAGATCTATATGAAGGCGGCGCAGGCCATGACTGGTCGTGGAGGCTGGCCGCTTTCTATAATCATGACCGCAGACAAGAAGCCCTTCTTTGCCGCGACCTATATCCCCAAGAGGGGCAGCTTCGGCCAGGCGGGGATGATGGAGATCATTCCCAGGATAGGAGAGCTGTGGCAGGAGAGCAGAGAAGAGCTGCTTCGCTCCGCTGACCAGATCCTGGATTATTTAAAGCAGAACCGGTTCCGGCCATCGCTGCGGGATGAGGCGGTCGATGAATCCCTCTTGAAGAAGGGCTATGATGCCCTGGCCTCCGTCTACGACCCCCAAAATGGCGGCTTTGGCGGCGCACCCAAGTTCCCCGCTGCTCACAACCTCCTCTTCCTCCTGCGCTACTGGAAGAAGAACATGGATGCTTTCGCATTGCAGATGGTGGAGGATACACTCCAGGCCATGCGCATGGGCGGCATCTTCGATCACCTGGGAGGAGGCTTCCACAGATACTCAACCGATGCCGGATGGCGCGTTCCTCATTTTGAGAAGATGCTCTACGACCAGGCCATGATGGCCATGGCCTATGCTGAGGCCTACCAGGCCACGGCAAAGGAGGAGTATGCCAGGACGGTCCAGGAGATTCTGGAATATGCGCTCCGGGATATGACCTCATCTCAGGGGGCCTTTTTTTCTGCAGAGGATGCCGATAGCGAGGGAGAGGAGGGGGCATACTATCTCTGGAGGGCAGATGAGCTGAAAGAGGTGCTGGAGGAAGAGGAGTTTCGTCTCCTGATCAGGCTCTTCGATATTCACGAGAGCGGCAACTTCGAGGCGGGCAGGAATATTCTCATAGCCAGATCCACTTTCAAGGATGCAGCATCTGTGATAGGCATCAGCGAGAGTGAGCTATACCATCGGTGGGGGGCGATGAGAGAGAGACTGCTGGCAGCGCGCGGCAAAAGGGTGCGTCCCTCAAAGGATGACAAGATCCTCACCGACTGGAACGGCCTGATGATAGCGGCTCTGGCCAGAGCGGCTCAGGCTCTAAGGCGGCCTGAATATGCCGATGCCGCAGCCAGGGGGGCCGATTTCATATTAAATGAGATGAAAACCGAAAGCGGCAGGCTTCTTCATAGCTACCGTCAAGGGGCTCTGATATCCGGCTGCCTGGACGACTATGCCTTCCTGGTCTGGGGATTGATCGATCTATATGAGGCCCAATTCGATGTCAAGTACCTGCGAGCTGCTGTTGATCTGAACCGGACCATGATAGAGCATTTCTGGGATAAAGATGAGGCCGGTCTATTCTTCTCCCCCGATGATGCATCAGATTTGCCACTGAGAGAGAAGGCATTTCATGATGGAGCCATTCCATCCGGAAATTCCGTGGCCATGCTCAATCTGCTCCGCCTCAGCCATCTGACCGGAGAGACGCAGTGGGGGGAGATGGCCTGGGAGCTGGCCCGCTCCTCTGCCGGTCTTTTGGCCACCCAGCCGGCAGGATATGCTATGCTCCTCTCATCCTTGGATTATGGCCTGGGGCCGAGCATGCAGATTGCTCTGGTGGGAAGAAGCGAGGATGCGGCTATCATTGAGATGCTGAGTGCCATCCGGGAGCGCTTTCTGCCCCATAAATCCGTTTTACTGGTCCAGGGCGAGGAGACGGAAGAACTGGCGGAGTTCGCCAGAGACCTGGGAAAGATCGCAGGCAAGAGCGCAGCCTACGTCTGCACCGGCGAGAGCTGCAGCCCTGCCGTAGCCAGTCCGGTGGAGTTAATCCGATTGCTGGATGGACCAAATGCGATCATGGATAACGGCAAGAGCTCAAAAGATCCCTGAAACCTGGGCCGTCCTCGCGATTTGCCGGCCAGGATCCGGGATGGCTCTGATCTTAACAGCAGCTGCTGGGTCAATAGATGACGATAAGGCTATAAGGGCTGCTCTTCAGCTCGATAACAATAAATACTACCGATCTGGGAATAGGGGCCTTGAGGAGATCCAAATTTCCGAGAACGAAATTGCATCCGATCCAGATCGGCACCGTAGTCTGAGAAGACACCGTAGCGGTAGCTATATTGGAATTTTAAAGTCCGCCCCATTAAACTCCGGAGGCGAGATGGATTTTCTCATCAGTCCAGGTCTATTTTCTCACACGCAGGCTATGCGGTGATGTTTTAATGAACAAACGAAGAGACCAAATTCCAAAAAAAGATATAATGTACGTCTTGAAAGAAGATGACTCACAATATATTGTTAATGAGAGTTATTTCTACAAGACCGAGCCGTACTACACCATAGTCAAAAACGAGAACGAGGGCATTGAGACCAGACCCAGCAGCAGCGATGTGCTGGATGCCTACATCGTCCCCATCTGCCTGGAGAAGGCCAAGCTGGCGGGAATACCGGTCTGCGAATGGATCATATCCAATGTCTATGTCTCCCTGCCGGCCATAGTGTACGGTCTGAACTACTTCTCCACCCCATCAGACCATTTCCTGGTTTCTGATCTCAATGAGGCAAAGCAAGCAATCAAGCATGTCACCAACCGGGGCAGATATCCCTTCTGCTATCAGAAGATAGCCGAGAAGAGCATCGTGGTCAAATGCATATCCATCTTCGGCAAGACCATCAACTGCTGCGATCAGGCCAGAGATCTGGCAGAGAGGATCTATGAGGTATTTCGCCTGCCGCTGGTGGAGATCGTGATGGTCAAGGATGAAAACCGCTGCCGGCTCTCTTCGCTGTCCCCCGTAAAATACTCGCAATTATCGAAGGATGAAGCGGAAATGCTTCACCACCTCCTGGATAAGAAGGTGAGAGGCCTTGAGTAAGCTGGGCATTTATGTCAATCGACAGACTCTGAGCAGCTCGGAGCAGATCACAGCTGTGGTCAAGTGCAGGGATGCGGCTGAAAAAATGGGGCATACAGTGGAGTTCATCTTTCCTGTGGACATGAAGAAGATCCCCAAGCTGGATGCCCTATTTATCCGGGCCAACACCGATCCCATGAATACTACCTATGTAGCAGCACGCATGGCTGAGATGTACGGCATACCGGTGATAGACGATCCCGCCTCCATTCGGATCTGCGCTGACAAGATCAATATGTATATGCACCTGATGAGGAAGAAAGTGGCCATGCCGGAGACCCGTTTTTTAAAGAAAAAAGAGCTGGAAGAAGCTCAGGCAGCGGCTCTGTTTAAGGATTTGGGCTCTCCCCTGGTGCTCAAAGAGCCTTCTACCTCCTTTTCCGCCCGAGTAGAGAAGGTGGCAAGCGTAGAGGAGCTGCTCAAGGTGGCCAGGAGGTTCTTCAAGCTCTCCGACTGGATAGTGGTCCAGGAATACATCGAGAGCAGATTCGACTGGAGGATTGGTGTGATCGGCGGCCAGCTGCTCTATGCCTGCCGCTATATCATCCCCTCTGAGACCTTCAAGATCCAGGCTTCGGTAAATGGGCATGTCGTATACTGCGATGTGGAGAGCGTTCCCGCTGATCAGGTCCCACCGGAGGTCATAGAACTGGGGCTGCAGGCCGGCAATGCCGTGGGCAAGGGGCTATACGGCGTGGACATAAAGGAGAGCAAAGGAAAGCTCTATGTCATTGAGGTCAACGACAATCCCTCTCTGGAGGGAGGAGAGGATGCCCATTACCCGGATATGTTCGCAAATATCATCTCCTATCTCATGAAGGGAGATGTATGCGGCTATGCGGAGAGTCTATCTCAGGCAGCTACGAATCAGTTAGGCCTTGATGGTGGATTGAACCTCGAATCCGGTCCAGCCATGTGCGGCCCATCCTCTCTGGATGAAGATCTGGCTGAAGACGAGGTCTGCTCCTACAAGATAGATTTCTCGGAGCGATAGAGAAGGCTGCCCTTTTTTTAAAGGATGCACCTTTAAGGCAATTCATTTAGAGATATTAAATTAAGATTAATCTAAAATAGAGATGATGCTCTGATGGAAGATGATCTATGTGAGGCCATGAGCCTCTCCTGCGAGGCCTGCCATCTTCAGGGAGGCTGCTGCTTTGAGGCCAGGCCGCCCTTGAGCCAGGAGAGAATTGAGATTCTGAGAAGGAACGGAGTGCCTGAGGAGGCCATAGAGTTTGAGGGATACTGGAGGCTGCGAGCCGGGCCGGACGGCTATTGTGTGCTTTTTAAGGACGGCAGGTGCGGCATTCATTCCATTAAGCCTGAGAGCTGCGTGGCTGGGCCCTTTACATTTGACATAAAAGACGGAGCGCTCCAGATCTTCCTCAAGAGAGAGGCCATCTGTCCCATGGTCCGACTCCTGAAGTCCAGTCCCCGAGCCTACCAAGCGATGTTCGAGACAGCAGTGGCCATGATCACTCATCTGGCGAGAAGCATTCCCGCAGGAGAGATGCAAGAGATCCTGAAGATCGATGAGCCGGAGACAGATCTGGTGGCAGAGATATCCCTCTGGGACTGAAAAGATATGCAAACACGGCACAACGCCCTGGAATCTCCTTCGTTCATAGGAACGGAGCACGAGTACTCCATAAACGACAAAGATCAGAGAGCTCTGGCCATATCCGACCGCATCATAGAGAGGATCGCGGGAAGGGTGGATCATGAGGTGGCTTTCGGGGGTATCCTGATCTCCAAGGAGCTGCAAAAGCATGCCATCGAGCTGATCCCCAAGAGCCCAGGCGGCCTGAGCTATTTGGAGGAAAGCCTCTACCAGGGCCTCTGCCAGCTTTACCGGGCCACCAATCACGAGTATGGCTTCATGGGCCTGGGAATGCATCCGCTTCTGAGATTGGATGAGACTGCTTGCTGGGATCATGACGAGCAGGAGTACTATCAGGCATACGACCGACTTTTTAACATCAGACAGCATGGCTGGCTGAACATTCAGGCTCTGCAGATCAATATCCCCTATCGGGCAAAGGAAGAGCTGGTGGCCATGTTCAATAAAATCCGTGCTCTTATGCCCTATCTGGTGGCTGTATCCGCCTCCTCGCCCCTGGTGGAGGGAAAAGCCACATCCTATATGGACAACCGGCTGGTCTACTACCGGGAAAACCAGGCCGCTATCCCGGAGATCTGTCACGGCATCCTGCCGGAGAAGCTGGAGAGCGCGGATGATTATGTGAAGATCAACCGGCGGATATACTCCGACCTCAAGAGGCAGGGCGCGGATATCCTCTGCCGGGAGTGGGTCAATTCCCGCGGCGTTATAGTCAGGTTTACCAGAAGCTGCCTGGAGATAAAGGCCATAGATGAGCAGGAGTGCCTGCACTCGGATATGGCCTTCTCCGCCTTCCTTTTAGCCCTGCTGCGATCCAATCTTATCCTCGAGGAGGACGAATCGAGCCTCCTGGCCATGCTGGAGTCAGCCATGAGGCAGGGGACGGCAGGCATGAGGCCAGAGCTGGAGGGTCTGCTCCGACTGGCAGAGAGAAGCGCCACAAAAGAGGAGAAGCGATATCTGCCTCTTATGGCCCGGAGAATTGAGCAGGGAAGCCTGGCCGAGCTGATGATGCAGAAGCTTAAAGAGACGGGAGCGGTGGAGGAAGAGATAAAGGGCCTGATGCGCCAGATGCAGTGGTGCCTCAAGGAGAACCGGCCCTACTATTTGGAGATGGGAAGCTGCGGCTGAAAAGCGGAAAGAAAATCTATAAAGCATTCTGCCACTAAAATCCTTTTCGATATTATGGAAGAATTCGATCTCATTGTCATCGGCAGCGGAGCGGGGACCAATGTTGCCTCAGGGGCAGCAGAGAACGGTCTTAATGTGGCATTGGTCGATCAGGGCCCCACCGGCGGCACCTGTCTGAACAGCGGCTGTATCCCTTCCAAGATGCTCATCTATCCCGCGGATGTTATCCGCAGCATTCAGGATGCCAGAGAAATTGGGGTGCATGCAAAGGTAGATGAGGTCGACTTTAAAAGGATCATGAGCCGCATGCATGATGTGGTGGACAGAGGCCGCTCCAGTCTGGAGCAGGCTCTGGAGAATGCTGATGGTCTGACCTATGTAAAAGAGAGAGCTGAATTTGTTGAGGACTATGTCCTGAAAACGGGAGTGAAAGAGATAACCTCCGGAAAGATAGTTGTGGCCTCCGGAGCCAGGCCTCTCGTCCCGGCCATCCCCGGCCTCCTGGAGGCTGGCTTTCTGGACAATATATCGCTGCTGCAGCTAGAGAGGCTCCCCCGCAGCCTGATCATCATCGGTGGAGGCTACATCGCCTGCGAGTTTGGCCACTTCTTTTCCGCCCTGGGAGTTGATGTCACCATCATCGGCCGCCATCCACTCCTCCTGAAGGGCGAGGATCCGGAGGTGGCAAGGCTGGTCTCCCGGAAGCTATCCTTATTCATGAGGATTGTCACCGGCTATGAGGTCATCTCCGTGGAGAGAGACGGCGATCATAAGATGGTCTCAGCCAGAGATATAGAGAAGGGTGGTGTTCTTCAGTTTCGGGCTGAGGAGATCCTTCTGGCGGCAGGCCGTCAGCCAAACTCAGATCTGCTCCATCCAGAGAAGAGCGGAATAAAGACGGATCGACAGGGTTGGATTGTGGTTGACAGGTACCTGGAGACGGACAAGGTAGGCATATATGCACTGGGAGACGCCCTGGGAAAGCACATGTACCGGCATACGGCCAATTACGAGGCAGAGGTGGTGATGCACAATCTTCTCCACACGGATGGGCAGTCAGGGAGGGAGGAAGTGGACTACCATGCCGTGCCCTATGCCGTCTTCACCTATCCCACCGTGGCGGGAGTGGGGATGAAGGAATGGGAGGCTGAGTCGAAGGGCCTTAAGGTGCTGATTGGAAGAGCAAATTATACCGATACGGCAAAGGGTCTGGCCATGGGCGAGGAGAGCGGGCTGGTCAAGGCGGTGCTGGAGGAGGAGACGGGAAGGATTCTTGGGATTACAGTGGCGGGAGCGGCTGCAGCAGAGATGGCCCAGCAGGCAGTCTATCTCATGAACACAGATTATATGGATCTGACGCCGGTGTTGCGATCCCAGGTGATCCATCCCACCCTGAATGAGGTGCTGGTAAGGGCTTTTTCCCGGCTGCAGCGCCCAAAATGGCAGGCTTGACCGAAAGAAGAGCAGCAGATGGACAGCTCAAAAATGGTCGGATCGAGGACCGAACTGAAATAAGACTGATGCTGAAGAGAAAGAGAGGCATCTCTGCCCGCCATAGATAAAGGAAGTTCGAGGGCAGCATGCTTACACATTTGCAAGATCGATATCAGTATGAATCTTTAAATGATCCTGAATCTTAATAATCGTTATGATCCTCCAGAAAATGCAATTTAAGCTCGTCTTTCGAGTCAAAGATCATACGGCAGATCTTGCACTTAAATCTGCCCTCTCTTCGTGATCTGCCAGCTATTTTCTTAGATCCGGTGCCTGCCATTTCAACACCTCGAATCATAATTGGCTTTGACTTCATTATTATTTAGCTTTTGGTTTACCGGCTCCAGTTAGGAGATCATGGGCGGGCTTCCATGAGCGGTAGGATGGAATAAATACCTGCGGAAACAAAAAGGATTTCGATTTCTGGTTGATGGTGATGACAATGACGGAAAAAAGATATCAATGCAGCATCTGCGGATACATTTACGATCCGGCCAAAGGAGATCCTGACTCTGGAATTGCTCCTGGAACGCCTTTTTCCGATCTTCCCGATAGCTGGATCTGTCCCATGTGCGGTGCTTTAAAAAGCGATTTTAGAGCCCTGGACTGATCGCGAAGAGGATGGAAAATATGGCTCTGTGCAGAGAGATCAGGCCGGGAATAATGTGGGTCGGCGCTCTGGACTGGGATCGCAGGCTCTTTGATGCTCTGATTCCCCTTCCTCGGGGAACCAGCTACAACTCCTATTTGATCCGGGGAGAGGAGAAGACTGCTCTCATCGACGCTGTGGATGAGAGCAAGATAGAAATGCTCCTGGACAGCCTCAGATCCCAGTCTGTCGAGAAGCTGGACTACATCATCGTCCAGCATGCGGAGCAGGACCACTCCGGAGGACTGAAGAGGCTCCTGGAGCAATATCCGAAAGCCATAGTACTGGGATCGGCCAGATCTCTGGATCTGCTGGCTGAGTTTGGCCTGATATATGAGGGGACGGGAGCGGAGGCAAAGGACGGCGATATCATACCGCTGGGCGGAACAAGCCTCCAGTTCATCAGCGCTCCCTGGGTTCACTGGCCGGACACCATATTCACCTACATCCCGGAGGAGCGCGTTCTCTTCACCTGCGACTTTCTGGGCTCCCATCTGGCGACAAGCGATCTATTCGCCTCGGATGAGGCGGAGCTTTATCGTCTTGCCAAAAGGTATTATGCCGAGATCATGATGCCATTCCGCTCCAGCGTCAAGAGACATCTGGCAAGATTGGAGGGCCTGGAGGTGGATATCGTAGCCCCCAGCCACGGGCCGGTTCTGGACCGGCCGGATTTGATCCTGGATGCCTACAGAGACTGGGCCTCGGACAGGATTAAAAATGAGGTGGTATTGGCTTATGTCTCCATGCACGGCTCCACCCGGATAATGGCTGATCATTTTGCAGAGGCTCTGATCTCTCGCGGGGTGGCGGTTAGGAGATTCGATCTCACCGATTATGACCTGGGAGATCTGGCCGAATCCCTGGTTGATGCGGCCACCATTGTAATAGGCACCCCAACTATGCTCGCCGGAGCCCATCCTCTTGCCCTTTATGCCGCTACACTGGCCAATTCCCTGCGGCCCAAGGCCAGGTATGCCTCCATCATTGGCTCTTTCGGCTGGGGAGGCAAGATGCTGGAGCAGATCACAGAGAGCCTCTCCGGCCTTCAGGTGCAGTTCCTGGATCCGGTGGTGGCAAAGGGCAGGCCGAAAGAGGCCGATTTTGCAGCTTTGGATCGCCTGGCCGATGAGATAGCTGGCCTGCACCGGAAGCTGACCTAATGAGAATGGGGCAAAGGGCAAAGGAGGGGAGGTATAGCTTGCCGCTTAAGAGAGATTGGGGCAGAAATAGGAAAAAAGGACCGGCCATCAGGCGATGACCTCCCCCGAGTCTCTTATATTCTATGCACTGGTGCTTCTGGCGACGGGAATAGCAGTTGGCTTCTTCTGCGGCCTGCTGGGGGTGGGAGGAGGCTTTCTGATGGTGCCGGTCCAGATCTGGGTCCTCTCCCTGCAGGGCATCGAGTCCACCCTGGCCACCAGAGTTGCCTTTGCCACTTCTCTGGCGGTGGTGCTTCCCACAGCCATTTCTGGATGCAGGGGGCATGCCTGCTGGGGAGTTGTCCTGTGGCGGGAAGGGGTGATTTTAGGCCTCTTTGGAATGCTGGGCGGCTTTTTAGGGGGAAGCATAGCCTCTCATGCTCCCGGGGAGACTCTGCGAATGATCTTCGGAGTCTTTGTGATGCTGGCGGCGGCAAGAATGCTCTTGATCCCTAATCTCCAGCCCCGGCAGGATTCGGATAACAGGCCGAAAAAGAGCATTTTCCAGTATTTGATCTGGGGAGGGGCGGTGGGAGTTATCTCCGGCCTGACCGGGATAGGAGGAGGATTGATGCTGGTTCCGATCATGATTGTAGTTCTGGGCTTCAGCATTTATCAGGCCATTGGCACCTCCTCTGTGGCCATATCCTTTAACGCCCTGGGAGGAATAGCAGCCTATGCCATAAACGGATGGGGGGTGCAGGGGCTGCCCAGTTACTGCATTGGCTATATCGATCTTCTGCAATTTGCCCTGCTGGCTATAAGCAGCATATTCGCTGCTCCATGGGGAGCAAGAGCAGCCCACCGACTGCCAGCCGAGAGGCTCAAACAGATATTTGTTGTATTGATGCTTTATATCGGGCTGAAGATGATAGGAGCCCTGGAATGGGCTGGACTGTAGCGGGCGAGACAGCGGCCCCGGAGGATATGGCTTGAGCTCCGGCGGAGCCTGATGCTATTTTTTCCATGTCTCCGGCAAAAGCATCAATATCACCGGCAGAATCTCCAGCCGGCCCATATACATGCATATGCTTCCCAGAACCCTCCCCGCATCGGAGATGGCGGTGAAGTCCAGGGCCACCACGCCGAATCCCGGTCCTACAACTCCAAGACAACTGGCAGCCGCTGATAGAGCAGAGAGGGCATTGAACTGGAGGTTGGAGGACTCAGTTATGGCAAAGCCCAGAGCGGCGAGCATGAATATCATGATGTAGAGCTGCACAAAAAGAAGCACCGATTTGACTGTGCTCTCTTTGACCGTCCTCGCGCCGATCTTGATGGACATCACCGCACTGGGATGAAGGCTATGCATCAGCTCGTTATAGATGTATTTCAGAACAATCTGCACCCTTCCCACCTTGATCCCCCCTCCGGTCGATCCGGTGCAGCCGCCGATTAGCATCAAGAGAATGAGGGTGATCTTTGCCGCCAGAGACCAGGCATCATAATCGAAGTTATTGACAAAGCCGGTGGAGGTCATGGTGGAGACGGCCTGGAAGACGGAAGAGCGCAGTGCAGACGCGAATCCTCCCGGTATCCTGCCCCAGAGAAGGAGCATGATAATAGATATGCTCATCATAAACAGATAAAACCTGAACTCCGGGTCGCGAAGAAGGATTTTCGGATCTCTCTTTTCCATTATCCGGGAATAAATGATGAAATTTGTGCCGCCCAGGAGCAGGAAGATGCAGACTATGACCTCCACAAGCAGGTTGTTGTACTGGGCAATGCTGTAGGCCATGGGAGAGAAGCCGCCTGTGGCTATGCTGGAAAATGAGGTGCATAGAGAGTCGAAGAGGGGCAGGCCAGCCCCGAAAAGGAGCAGCGCCTCCAGGCCGGCCAGGCCCAGGTATATTCCCCAGAAGGTCTTGGCCGTGTTCTTCACCCGGGGGGTGATGGCCTCCTTGGTCAGCCCCAATCCATCTATGGAATAGAGCTCTCGCCCGGCCAGGCCCAGATTGGGGAGGATGGCTATGAACAGCAATACGATTCCCAGGCCCCCGAGAAGCTGGGTGAATGATCTCCAGAAGAGAAGGCCGAAGTATGTCCCCTTGACCTCAAGCAGGCCGTGCAGATCCAGGGTCAGACCGAAGTGCAGATCTACCACATAGGAGGTTGAATTGCCGAGAATAAAGGAGGACATACCTTCCACCAGGGCATAGGCCAGGCTGCTCCGCACCAAATCCTGGTTTATGATCCAGTAGCCCTGGGAGTTGAATTCGCTGAGGATGGTGGCTCCGGCGGTGGTAAAGCCGGAGATGGATTCAAAGAATGCATCAACCAGGCCGAAGCCCAGGATCAGATAGGGAAGAGAGCCCAGAGCAGCAGCGAGCAGCCAGCTCAAGGATACAGTGACAAAGGCCTCTTTGCGATTCAAACTCGAGCTTTCTCCGCGACGGGAAAGCGCCAATCCCAGGCTGATGGAGAAGAGAGAGGAGAGGCCAAATGCCACCACTCCCAACGGCTCTTTGTATATGGCTGATACTATTCCCGGCAGGATCATAAGCAATCCGAGCAGCATGGCCAGCAGACCCAAGGTCTTCTGGACGATCCTGGAGTTCATTGGTTATCAAGAATGACTTGACCACTAATAAGATTTTACACTCAGGGAGTCCCGCCAGTAGGGCTAGGCGTCTCTTTTGCCTCTGCCTCTTCAGCTCGCCTCCACCTCCGCCCCCAGCCCCTTCATCTGGGCGAAGAATCCGGGATAGGAGACGTCCACCGACTCCGCCGTATCTATCTCCGTGTCCCCGGCCACCATTCCGCCCACGGCCAACCACAATTCGTCATATAGTGGCACAGTGGCTCCTCTTGAAAGGGGAAGCATATGCCTCGCAGGAGTGGAAA
>ENA-UOWE01002138-UOWE01002138.1-activated-sludge-metagenome-genome-assembly--contig:-NODE-2138-length-22393-cov-6.397708_pt1 | contig 22393 bp, 21 predicted proteins | sample MGYA00249841_ERZ761562 | MGnify/ENA primary metagenome ERZ761562 (study PRJEB28883, sample SAMN05720200) | activated sludge metagenome | isolation source: Anaerobic digester | place: Japan... | reverse complement strand
CCTGCACTCATCCCCCAGGCCGCAAGCATTGTAAATGCCATATCCGATGCAACAGGTGTAAGGCCCTATGAGCTCCCGTGCCATATAGAAAGGCTAAAACAAAGACTACAGACTACAGGCTCGAGTCTATAGCCTTAAGTATAATAAAACTGGAGGTGGTTATATGGGAAATCTGGTTATTAAAAACATAGGGACGATATTTACAGGCGATATAAAAGGGCCTGTTATAGAAGGCCCTGTGGCCATCTTAATAGAAGATGGAAAGATAAAGTATATTGGCCAGGATATACCCCAGGATGCTGAAAAAATTATAGATGCCAATGGCATGACTGTATGCCCGGGATTTATTGATTCCCACACACACCCTGTATTCGGGGATTTTACACCCCGTCAGAATCAGCTTGGCTTTATAGACAGTAGTCTCCACGGTGGTGTCACCGCCATGATATCAGCAGGAGAGGTGCACCTGCCCGGTAGACCTACAGACCCTAAAGGCACCAAGGCCCTTGCTGTCCTTGCCCAGAAATCCTTTGCCCGGTTGAGACCTGCCGGTGTAAAGGTCTATGGGGGCGCACTCATACTGGAGAAGGGGCTTGTAGAGGAGGATTTTAAGGAGTTATCAGAAGACGGTGTATGGCTTGTAGGTGAGATAGGTCTAGGGAGCATCAAGTCTGCAGCGGACGCAAAGGTCATGGTGGATTGGGCAAAAAAATACGGGATGAAGGTCCTTATGCATGTGGGAGGTACATCTGTACCCGGGAGTTCTACAGTAACATGCAGTGATGTCCTCACAGCAAGGCCAACTGTGGCATGCCACCTGAATGGAGGCCCTACAAGTGTCCCTGTGGCAGAGGCAAAGAGGATTATAGACGAGACAGACTGCGCCATAGAGATTGTCCACTGTGGAAATCCATTGTCTGCCTTTGAGATTGCAAGGTATATGAAAAACAAGAACATTATGGATAGGCTCATCATAGGTAATGATGCACCTTCAGGGACAGGTGTCATCCCCCTTGGGATATGGAGGATGGTGAACTTTATATCTGCACTGTGCGGGATACCAGCAGAGATTGCCGTATGCTGTGCCACAGGAAATACAAGGAATGTATTCAATCTAAAACACGGTATCATAAAACAAGGCTTTGATGCTGACCTGCAGATAATAGATGCACCTATGGGTTCTGATGGTAAGGATGCAAAATCAGCCATAGAGATAGGTGACATCCCCGGTATAGCCATGGTGATGATAGATGGGGTTATCAGGACACAGGTTAGCAGGAATACACCGCCACCGGTAAGAAAGACAGCATAAAAGAGCAAGATGGGCTGCCAGATATGGAAACCCAGCATGGAACATAAAACATAGGGGTCTGATATGAGATTGGATATAGATAGATGCAAGGGTTGTGGGCTCTGTGAGGAGGTCTGCCCAATGGGGGTCATAACCATAGAGGACAAAAAAGTCAGGGTCAATGATGGGTGTGTAGATTGTAAGACCTGCATGAAGGTATGCCCTGAAGGTGTCTTCATGTTTCAGGCGGATGATGAAAGGCCTATGTGCGATGCCTGTCCTGTAATGTGCAGGATACCTGATGGTGCATTCGGGGCATGTAAGAGATATTTCAACGAAAAAGGCAGGATAGTAAGGAAGGCAAGGCTCCACACCTACGAAGAGATAGAAGACATCTTAGGGCCAAAAGATGACCCGGCAATAGAAAAACCCCTTATAACAGGGATAGGCTCAGGCACGACCTATCCTGATTTCAGGCCCTCACCTTTTATAGTCATGGGTAAAAGAGAAGGTATAGATGTGGTGACAGTGGTAACAGAGGCACCTCTGAGTTATAGTGGTATAAAACTCAAGATAGACACAGACCTCTATATGGGGCAGGAGGGAAAAAAGATTTATGTAAGGCGAAAAGGAAAGAGGCACATAGGACACCTGTGCACAGAGGAGTATGGTTCCAAGATGCTATCCCTGGGCGGTGTGAATATACTTACCTCAAAGGATGGCCTCTTTGCTGCAAAGGTAATCTTTGAGATACTCCAGGGCAAGACTGTAAAGCTGGAGATAGAAGAGGGGGCAACCATCGAGCTTACCCTCGGCAGACCCCCTGTTGTCAATGGACAGGTAGAAGAGAGGATGAGGGTAGGGTGCGGAAGTGCCACAACAGGTCTTTTTGCTCCTTATATGTATAATGCTGCTGACGAGGTCATAATACTGGACGGTCATATAACCGGGCTATTTACAGAGCATCCATCCGGGAGATACCTCAATAAGACTCGTTCCGGTATATCAATAAAGGGACAGAAGAGCACAGATGGCAGATACTTTCTCAACAAGGGCAATGGCTGGGGAGGGACAGATATAACTAACCCCCTTGATGTCATAAAGGACATAGATATGTCAAGGTGTCCGGAGGGTATGTCCTTACTCATCACAGAGACAACAGGTAGAAAGTATGCATTTTATAGGATGAAAAACGGTAGCTTCCAGGAGGATAAGCCAACACCGGAGGCATTAAGGTTTCTTGAGGTATTGAGAGATACCTGTGAACCCTCCAATGTGAGTGCTGTATTTGCTGCAGGGGTAGGCGGTTCTGCCCGTGCAGGGGTAACAAAAAACCCCATAAGACTAACAAGGGCAGTCCATGAAGGCAGGGTCAAGGTAACCATAGGCGGTGCAAGACCTTTTATATTCCCTGGCGGTGGTATCAACTTTATCGTTGATTACAATAAGGTCAAATACGGTAGTGTTTATCTTGCACCAACACCGTCCTTTATCATACCTGTGGAATACACTATGACCCTTGAGACATTTAAGGAAATCGGCGGGCACATAGATGCCATAAGGGATATAAAAGACCTAAAAAAATAAGATGCTGGTGGATATTGGCCCTGTGTGTATGTCTGTTATAACAGAGAGGTCTTCAGTGCCCTGTGAACCGGATATGGCTAAAGTGGAAGGCTTTATAAAAGATATACTCTCTGATTTGAGGGATTGGCTACCTGTTTTGAGACAAAAGGCATTCAGGATAAAAAGGACTAAAGATATGCCATCCATTGCAAAGAGGATGGTAGAGGCAGTAAAACTCATAGATGAAGAGAATCTTACCCCTATGGCCTCTGTTGCCGGGGCTGTCTCAGATGAGGTAAAGGATTATCTAAAGGAAGAGGGTTTTGATTTCATATCTGCCAACAATGGGGGAGACATATCTATCTTCAATAATGATTCAGGCAGGGTCATCAGGGTGTCCATCGGTGACATCAATAAGAAGATTGATACACCTTATAGCCTGAGGATAGAGGGCTTAAAAGACATCGGCATTGCCACAAGCGGTATTGGTGGAAGGAGCTTAAGCCTTGGCCTGGCAGAGATAGGTACAGCAGTAGCAGAGACCGCTGCTATTGCAGATGCTGCTGCCACATCCCTATGCAATCATACAAACATTGAATCGCCAAAGGTTATCAGGAAAAAGGCCTCAGAGATAGACCCTACAACAGATATACCCCATGATCTGGCAACAGTGGATATTAGTCAATTAAATCAAAATGAAATAAATCAGGCATTACATAATGGATTAACTTATGCACATAAGTTATTGAAACAAAATGCAATTATAGATGCATTCATACTTTTAAAAAATACTGTGGCAACAACTATAACAGGGGAAAAATACATAAAACTGGAGGTGTCAGATGGAGATTAGAAAAATGGTAACCATTATTGAGGACATCTATGCAGATGGTGAAAAAAAGGCGGAGAGACCTATCCGAAGGGTGGCAGCAGTGGCTGTTATGAAAAACCCATTTGCAGGTAGATACGAGGATAACCTCGACCTTCTCATTGACAACGGTGAAGAGCTCGGCAGGATTTTAGGTGAGAGGGCTGTGGAGGCGCTGGGTAAGGACAGGACACCGGAGAGCTATGGAAAGGCAGCAATAGTTGGTGAAAAAGGGGAGATGGAGCATGCAGCAGCAATTCTCCATCCTAAACTCGGGACGCCTTTAAGAAATGCTGTAGGAGGCGGAAAGGCAATAATACCATCTGTGAAGAAAGTGGGCAGGATGGGTGATGAGATAGACATACCATTGCACTATAAAGATGCAGCCTTTGTCCGCTCTCACTTTGATGGCATGACCATCTCTGTGAACGATGCACCTAAATCAGATGAGATACTGGTAGCAGTGGCAGTTACAGATGGTGGGAGACCCCATGCAAGGGTAGGCGGGCTTAAAAAAGAAGAGGCAAAGAAAGAGGATGGGTTAAGGTAATACTTAACCCATCTTTTCGATAAATTCAAAGACCGGTATGGCAGGGACAGTAACGAGCTGGACGCTGCCCCTCGAGCCGATCTCTATGGATACCTTGGCTATTGTCTCATTATTGGGCGCCTCAAGTATATTTATAAAGTCGTACATACCCAGCGTGGCATACTGGGCAAGGACCTTTGCACCCATCATCTCTATCTCAGCATCCACCTCTTTGATGCGGTCAGGATGCCTTTTTAGTGTTGCCCTCCCTTCGTCGGTTAATTTGCTGAACATGATGTAGATTGGCATAACAGTCCCTCCTTGGTTTTTCTTTAACCATATATCTATGTTTTACTTATGTCAACATTTTTTTGTGTCCAGGGCAGGTATGTCCTGGGGTAAGAGACCTTTGCCTACCTTACAACTATAGGGAAGTCAGTAAAAGGGATATATAAACCATCTAAAACTCCATCCCTTCCATAGAAAGGAGCCTCTTTTTTAACTGAACACCCAGAGAGAAACCGCCTATAGAGCCATCCTGCCTTATTACCCTGTGGCATGGTATTATTATGGGTATAGGGTTTATTTTTAGGGCCTGTCCCACTGCACGGGCCCCATTTTTATACCCCAGTTTCTTGGCTATCCAGTTATATGTTTTTACCTCACCGTAGGGTATTTTTTTTACCTCCATCAAGACCTTCCTTGTCCATTGAGGCAGGTCTGACAGGTCAACAGGGACATGGAATTCTATCTTTTCACCCTTGATATAAAGGTCGAGTTGCCTGGCAATATTCAAAAAAGGCTTTACATGTTCAATCCCATCTGGTTCTTCCATGAGAAATCTATTCTTTATAATCGATGGGTCATCATGGGTTATGATGAGCCTAATTAAGGCATTGTCCCTTGATACAAAGAGTATGTTTCCCAGAGATGAATCAAAGATGGCATAACTTATGACACTCAAATTAGCTTGACTCTCCCTGATTCATAGCATAGCATATAAAACTCTGTTTATCAGCAGAAAATATTGATTTTACAAGGGGCACAGGACATGGAAGGATTTGTAAAGTTTCTCGGCACAGGGGGTGCAAGGTTTGTTGTGGCAAGGCAGATAAGGGCAACAGGGGGTCTATGGTTAAATTACAGGGATACAAATATCTATATTGACCCAGGTCCCGGGGCGATTGTTCGGGTAAGGGCATCCAGAGACCACCTCGACCCTGGAAAACTCGACGGGATAATATTGACCCATAAACACATAGACCACTCCAATGATGTGAATGTCATGATAGAGGCAATGACAGACGGTGGTTTTAAAAGGAAAGGCACTGTCTATTGCCCTGGTGATGCCATAGGAGATGACCCTGTTATCTTCAGATATATCCATAGATATGTGGAAGGGATTGAGGTCTTAGAGGAAAAAAAGACATACAAATTGAAGGATATTAAATTTACTACCTCCATGAGGCATATACACCCTGTAGAGACATACGGCCTGTTGTTTCACCTTAATAAAAAGATAGGTGTCTTAACAGATACGCGATATTTTGACGGACTCCTTGATTTTTATAAGGCAGATTACCTCATAGTGAATGTATTGAGGTCAAAACCCATAGAGAAAAACGATGCCATAGACCACCTCTCTACCCATGATTTGAAACAGATTGCCATAGGATTAAAACCAGAGATGGTAATTATGACCCATTTCGGCATGAATATAATAAACGAGAAACCATATATGGTTGCAGAAAAGCTAAAAGATGAGACAGGGGTGAATATCATTGCTGCCCACGACGGTATGAAACTGGAGTTTTAAATCTATGGATTTAATCTGTCATAAAGGATATAATGGATGGGTCTTTTAATCAACTTCAGGAGGTTATACTATGTCAGATGAATTAAGAGGTGCCATATTACAGAGGGATAAACAGACATACGCAATAGTCCCGAGGATGCCCCTTGGTCTTGTAACCCCGGATATCCTTGAGAAGGTGGCAGGTGTTGCAAGAAAATATAATATACCCATTATAAAGATTACATCTGCCCAGCGTTTAGCCCTTGTGGGTATAAAACCCGAATCAGTAGAGGAGATATGGAAGGAACTGGGTATGGATGTGGGGCCTGCCATGGAGATATGCGTCCATTATGTTCAGGCATGTCCCGGGACTGCTGTATGCAGATTTGGTATCCAGGATTCCCTTGACCTTGGTGCAAGGCTTGAAAAGCTCTTCGTAGGCACAGCACTCCCTGCCAAGGCAAAGATGGGCATATCGGGCTGTCCCTTTAACTGTGGTGAAGGCATTGTTAAGGATTTTGGTGCATTTGGAAAAAAATCAGGCTGGACAGTCACCTTTGGTGGAAACTCCGGCGGCAGGCCCAGGATAGGTGATGTAATAGCAGAGGACTTGAGCACAGAAGAGGTAATAGGGCTTGCCAAGAGGTGTTTTGACTATTATCGTGAGAATTCTAAAGGGAAAGAGAGGACTGCCCGCTTTATCGAGCGTATTGGTATTGAGGAGTTCAAAAAGGCTGTCCTGAAATAGGCACAAAGATACGATGGCCTGTTGGTCTGGTCTTGAACACCTCTGACAGGCCATCCAGTGATTTTATAGTCATAATGCCTGTGATGCAGTAACTGAATTGAAATGCCTTACCCATGATAAGGAGTAATGCCTCATATATAGACCCTCCATTACCTTTCAAGCAAGAAAAATTGTTTACATATCCCATAGAACTTTATATTATAAAAACGGTAGATAATTAGATATGTTTCCAAAAAGACTACGGCAGATGCTCATTATAATCCTGCTCATTATAATAGCAGGGACTATAGGTTTCAAGTTAACAGGTAGTGAAAACACATCTATCCTTGATGCACTTTTTATGACCGCCATCACCATATCTACTGTTGGCTATGGAGACTATGCAGGTATAGATAAAAGCCCTGCCGGGAAGGTCTTTACTATTATTTTTATATTTCTCGGTGCAGGTGTTATAGCCTATCTTTTTACCACCCTTGCTGCATATATAGTGGAGGGTGAACTGAAGGAGGTTTTCAGGAGGAGGAGTATGGAGAAGAGGATAGAGAGGATGCGAGACCATTATATAGTCTGCGGTATCGGCATGGTCGGTCTTTACATTGTAAATGAGCTTTATCAGACAAAAAGGCCTCAGGTGGCAATAGACCTCCACGAGAATAAGCTTGAAATCCTTCAGATGCACAATATTAATATAGACCTTATAGTAGGGGACTCAACAGAGAATGAGATACTTGAGAAAGCCAATGTAAGTAAGGCAAAGGGGCTTTTTGCCACCACTAATTCGGATAATGATAATATAGTAATCGTCCTTACAGCAAAGCAGATAAACCCCTCGTTGAAGATCGTATCCCGCTGCAATGACACAAAAAACCTCGATAAATTAAAAAGGGCAGGGGCGGATGCAGTGGTTGCCCTTAACTATATTGGCGGGTTAAGGATGGCATCGGAGATGGTAAGGCCAAACGTGACAAGTTTCCTTGATAAGATGCTCAGGGACAAGGAATCACCTCTAAGGGTTGATGAGGTACAGATACCCAGGGAATCGCCTTTTGTGGGAAAAAGGGTATGCGATATAGACTTCAGGAGTATGGGGAATGCCCTGCTTGTGGCACTCAGGAGGTCAGATGGTCACTGGATATACAACCCCTTGCCTGATACTATACTGGAGAAGGATATGAATATGATCCTGCTTGCCACAGTGGAGGAGCGTGAGATACTGGAGAGGCTTGTAGCCCCCATTGACAAGACAGCTTAATTTTTTTTAATAACAAATTTTATCAATGATTAAATTAGAAAACCTTTTTAGTTCCAGAAGGTTATTTCTAAAACAATGTCTGCGGGGCATCCTGATAGGTAGTTCATTTACCCTATATTTTTTCAAGAGACCGCACAATAACTTTTAATCTATTGGCTGCCTTAAAACTTATCTTTGTTTGACTTTAACATACATGGCATAGTATAAACAGATTTTAAAGACCTGAAGGTCTCAAATTTTATGGAGATTAATGGGCAGATGAATGAAGACCTTGTCCCCCTTTCCCTACTTGATGAAGGTGAAGAGGGGGTAATATATTCTTTTTCCGGGGGCAGAAAACTCATAAGCAGGCTTGCCAGTATCGGTATAGTCCCGGGTGTCAAGATAAAGATACTTAGGAATACAGGCAACCTGATAATAGTCCTCACATCTGACACAAGGGTGGCCCTTGGCAGGAGACAGGCAGAGAGGATAACTGTTGCCAGGATTACACCTGTCCTTAGAGAAAAAGAAGAAGAAGAGGTAAAAAAGACAATACTCGTAGCCCTTGCAGGTCAACCAAATGTGGGAAAGTCAACGGTTTTCAATGTCCTTACCGGGCTATCCCAGCATGTGGGCAACTGGCCTGGAAAAACCGTTGAGAAAAAAGAGGGTGTTTATATAGATGATGGCATAGAGCTTAAAATTATTGACCTGCCCGGCACATACAGCCTCGGTGCATTCTCAGAGGAAGAGAAGGTAGCAAGGGATTATATAATCCAGGAACATCCAGATATAGTTGTCCTGATTGCCAATGCCACTGTCCTTGAGAGGAGTCTGTATCTTCTTTCTGAATTGTTGCTTCTTGAAACCCCTATCATCGTTGCCATCAATATGCTCGATGTGGCTGAAGAGAACGGTATACAGATTGACATCGAAGCCCTTAAAAAATCCCTTGGTCTGCCAGTAGTGCCCATGATTGCCACAAAAAACAGGGGTATAAAGGAACTCGTAAAATCTATAATAGATTTCACAGAAGGCAGACTTGAATATAATCCAAGGCTCCCTCTGGTATCAAAGGACCATCAGGATATATTTTTAAGGCTTGTTGAGTTGATAAAGGGTCATATACCCATGTCCTTTACAGAGACATGGGTTGCCACAAAGCTCATGGAAGGCGACCCTGATGTATCAGAGATCATTAAAGATACTGTTCCCCCTGAGAGGTGGAATGAGATACAGACACTGCTCATAAGACATGAAGATGCGCTGCGGGCAGTTGTCGGTGGTAGATACGACTGGATAGAGGATGTCACAAGGGCAGCCATATCCCGCTTCAAAAGAGGTGAGGTATTAACAACCGATAGGATAGACCATGTCCTCACCCGACCCATAATAGGCATACCTATACTCCTTGGCATACTGGCTGTTGTCTTCATCCTGACCTTTAAGATTGGTTTTCCAATACAGAAATACCTTGAGTTTCTCGTAAGTTCCTTGGGCAGATGGGTTGATGAGTCCCTGTCCAATGAGCCCTGGTGGCTAAAAGGGATTATTGTTAAGGGTGTAATAGGCGGGGCTGGCTCTGTGCTTACCTTCATACCCATACTGGTTATCTTTTTTATCTCCATGGCATTTCTTGAGAATGTAGGTTATATGGCAAGGGCAGCATTTGTTATGGATAGGTTTATGCACATTGTCGGTTTGCATGGAAAGAGCTTTCTGCCCATGTGTCTGGGTTTTGGGTGTAATGTCCCGTCTATTATGGGTGCAAGGATAGTTGAATCACATAAGGCAAGGCTGTTGACGATATTTCTTACACCTTTTGTCCCCTGCACAGCAAGGCTTGCAGCCATGACATTCGTGGCAGCAGCAATCTTCGGAGAGAAGGCCCTTATTATCTCCTGGTCTCTTGTCACGATTAATATCATTGCCCTTGGTATTATAGGCATAGTAGCAAGCAGGGTTTTCCTGAAAGACGAACCTGTCCCCTTTATAATGGAACTCCCCCTCTATCATAAACCTGATCTAAAGACCATTTTTTATGCAGTATGGTCAAGGATATCAGCCTTTATAAAAAAGGCAGGGTCAGTAATACTCATTTTTTCTATATTCATGTGGATTATGTCAAACATCCCGGGGGGAGTTATTGAAAACAGCATGCTTGCATGGATAGGCCGAATTTTAGAGCCCATTGGCAGGCCATTTGGCCTGGACTGGAAGATGATGGTGGCCCTCATATCCAGTATTGTCGCTAAAGAAAACTCAGTGGCAACATTGAGCGTCCTTTATGGTGTGGGCGAACACGGTCTTATGAATATCCTGCCTTCTGTTATAAATCATGCCTCTGCACTGTCATTTCTCATAATACTTATGCTCTTTATCCCCTGTATGCCTACAATAGCAGTGATGAAACAGGAGATGGGTAGCTGGAGATGGTTTTTGACTTCATTTTTAACCATGCTCGGGGTATCTTTTTTATTCGGGCTTTTGGGATACCATATTGCCTTGGCTATTGGTATATGAGGCCTTCGAAGAAGGTCTTAATTTGAATGTTTTATTATGATATGCTCGATTTACACCCGCTGGAAAGTCAATAGGGTTTATTTCCCGATGCAGAATCTCTCGAATATGGTATTCAATATCTCTTCAGGGCAGGTCTCACCTGTTATAAGACCGAGATTATAAAGGGCATCGTTTAGTTCAAAGGCCACAAACTCAAGGGGTTCAGATTCTATAAGGTTTTTTAATCCCTTTTCTACAGAGTCCTTTGCCCTGACCAGGGCATCTCTGTGCCTGAGATTGGTTATTATAACAGGTCTTCTTTTTCTGCCTCTCCCCATAAGATTCTGATAGATATGTGTTTTGATGTTATCTATCCCTATATTTTTTAGGGCTGATACCTTTACTGGCTTTATACCTTTTTCAATCAGTGGGCCTTCGTTTAGCTTCTGGGGCAGGTCAATCTTGTTGATGACTGCTATGATATTCTTGTCTTTTATGGCATTATAGACATTATTATCTTCTTTTTTGTATCCCTCTGACCCATCGAGGACCCATAGAATAACATGAGCATCTTCAATCTTTTTCTTTGCCCGCTCTATACCCATATCCTCTGCTAAATTCTTCGGTCTTCTTAAGCCTGCTGTATCTATCAGCTTTATCTTTATCCCTTTTATATGGATGGTATCCTCAATGATGTCACGGGTTGTCCCTGGGATGGGGGTAACAATAGCCTTTTCCTCAAGGAGTAAGGCATTTAGAAGGCTCGATTTACCCACATTCGTCCTACCCAGTATTAGTACCTCAAAACCGCTTTTTATTGCCCTGCCTTCATAGAAAGAGTCAATAATGCTTGCGAGTTCTTTTTTTGTCTCTTTAAGCCTTGATATTATGCCTTTTAAGTCGATGGGTATGTCCTCATCGGAGAAATCAATCTGGGTTTCAATCTCTACGAGGGCATCTTTTATTCTATCCCGGATATTGTTAATCCTCTGAGATAGTATGCCTTTTAGATGGGATAAAGCAGTTTCCAGCTCAGTCTCTGTCTCGCTCTGGATAATATCAAGGACTGATTCTGCCTGAAGCAAATCAATCCTTCCATTAAGAAATGCCCTCTTTGTAAATTCACCGGGCTCTGCAAGCCTTGCACCACACCTCAGGATACAGGATAGTATATATTGCTGGACTGCAAGGCCACCATGGGAATATATCTCAGCTACATCCTCCCTTGTATAGGTGTTAGGTGCATCCATAAACACGGCAAACACCTCATCTATCTCTTTTTTGTTTATAGGGTCTATTATGTAGCCGAGGTAGAGCCTGTGGGAATAGAGCTCCCCCTTATCTCTTTTAAATCTAAATAATCTTTTGAGTATATCGTGGGCCTTGCTACCGCTTATCCTTATAATCCCTATGCCGCCTTCACCCTGGGGTGTAGATATGGCGCATATGGTGTCAACGCCGGTTTCCATTGACATGGGCACCCCTGTTCAGGGATATGATGACCTTTTTAGTGTGCCCCTCGCCCTCACTCTTTGTCTTTATGTTCTTGTTGTGTTTAAAGAGCGTGTGTATAACCCTTCTCTCATAGGGATTTAGAGGGTCTGTCTTCAATGGCCTCCCAATCCTTTTAACCCTGTCAGCAAGGCGTTTTGCCATTATTGTTAAGGCCTTTTTCCTTTTTTCCCTGTAGCCGTTGATGTCTATGAGGATCCTGAGACCCTGTTTATAACGTTTTGCAATGGCAAGCCTAAGGATAAACTGGAGCGCCTCAAGGACCTCACCTTCCTTGCCTATCAGGATATCGCCGTTGTCGCACTGGAGATAGAAAATAAGCCTTCCATTGGCATGTGCTGTTTTTGCGTTTATAGTGAGTCCCAATATCCTTCCAAACCCCTGTATAAACTCCATCCCGTATTCTTCCGGTGAATCGGTTTCTATAACGCTCTTTATATCTTTGGCTATCTCTTCAGCAATATCCTTTGTCTGTCTGACCCTTGCCAGGATTCTTATCTTTTTACTCCCAAGAAGACCAAGGATGCCTTTGGTGTCCACTTCCTTGACTTCTATCTCCAGGTCCTTTTCCTCTGCATTAAGGCTCGTTGTGGCCTTTTTAATTGCCTCTTCGTATGTCTTGCCTTCAAATTCTACAAAATCCATATTGCCCCCTCAAGAGACTTTTTTATTGATATAGTATTGTTGTCCTATGGAGATTACATTGTTTATAAGCCAATACAGGACAAGCCCTGATGGAAAACCCCAGAACAGAAAGGTAAAGAGTATAGGCATAAAAAGCATCATCTTTTCCTGCATGGGGTCTGCGCTTGTGGGTGTCATCTTCTGCTGTATTACCTGTGTGATGCCCATAATAAGTGGCAGTATCCTTATAGGTATGGTAAAGCCAAGGACCGTAAAAGAGAACAGGTCCTCTGGTGCAGACAGGTCATTTATCCACCAAAGGAAATGTGCATGCCTTAGCTCAATGGCACCGGATAAGGCCTTGTAAAGGGCAAAAAACACAGGTATCTGGATAACCATAGGAAGACACCCACCCATAGGGTTTATCTTCCTCCTCTTATATAACTCCATCATCTCCTGGTTTAGTTTTTGTTTATCGTCTTTGTATTTTTCCTTTAATTTCTGTATCTGAGGTTGTAGTTTCTGCATCTCCTTCATGGATTTATAACTCTTAAGGCTAAGGGGGTAGAATATAATCTTGATGAGGATTGTAAGAAGTATGATGTCTATACCATAGTTGTGGGTAACCTTGTTGGAATAGTTCATACCCCAGACAAGGGGTTTTGCAATAACATCAAACCACCCGAAATCTATAATCTTCTCTGCCTTTATATTCAGACTCTTTAGGACATCTGTCTGTTTTGGACCGAAAAACAGTGTTGCTGATGTGGTTGCCTTATCAGGTGAGATCCTTATAACAGGTATCTTTTCTGTCTTTAATATGGTTAATTCCGGTGCTGTCTCTTCCTTTGGAATCCATATAAATGCAAAGAAGCCATCATCCAGCCCGGCATATCTGTATGTCTTGCCTACATCTATATTCTTTTCAATCTTCTCTATCTGTTGAAACTTTTTCCCGTTAAATATAAACGGGCCCTTAAATGTATAGCTTGAGCCATTTTTATCCGATATTACGGCAAAATCTATCTGTGTCTTATCTGTCTTTTGTGACTCTACCTCTATGTTTATGTCGAATGTATAGGTATCAGGATAAAATGTATAGGATTTCTTGACCTTTGAACCATCTGCCATCATGCCGGTAAATGTTATGGTCTCTGGTTTGTCCTGGATATTAAGCCCTGTTTTATCCACCTTAAAATTCATCCTGTCATCAAAGGTCTCATTCCCCGATACCTTTGTAACCCTGGGGATATAGATATATGGCTTTATATTTTCTATCAACTCTTTTGGTTTGCTGTCTTTAACTGTCTCCTTATACTTTTTGAGCTTTACGCTCTTTATACCACCTCCAAAATCCATCATGGTGATACTCAAAAGAGGGGTCTCTATCTGTATATCCTTGGGCGGTTTTACCTCGATAACAGGTTTTTTCTTATCCTTCTTCTTGTCTGTTATAAGCCCTACCTGTTGTTTGTCCGGTGTCTGCCTGTCTTGTTCTGTTCTTGTTACCTCTGTCTTTGGAGGGGCAGGGGCCTTCTGGGGCTCCTTTGGTGTAAAATACATCTGAAAAAAGAAGATGATAATAGCTGTTAAGATTAAAGCAAATATTGTTCGTTTTTCCATTATTTACCTCTTTTTATTTAACCGGGTCATATCCACCCGGAAAAAATGGGTTGCATCTCAGGATCCTTTTTATACCGCATAGAATCCCCTTGAATAGACCCTTTTTTTTAATAGATTCCTCCATATAGACGGAGCAGGTGGGGTGATACCTGCAGTGTGTTGGAACAAGGGGGGATAAAAATAATCTATATAGTTTTATAAAAAAAATTACAATATTTTTGGTTAACTGTGCTTGTTTGAAAGCAATGTCTGCAATTCTGTATTTATCTCTTTCCATGTTATATCTTGGGGTATCTTTTTTATCCTTATAAGATGGTCACTGCATTCCATAAATAGTGTCTTGTTTAATCTGTAAAACTCTTTTATCCTTCTTCTCATCCTGTTCCTCAACACTGCTCCGCCTGTTTTTTTCCTTGCTACAACCCCAATCCTTTTTATAGAGTAATTGTTTTTATCAATAAATAATGTAAAATTTTCTGTCTCTGAGGACTTATACCACTTCCTGTTTCTAAAATCACCCTTTTTTAGTCTTTCGGTTTTTTTAAGGGTATAATCCATGGAGTTTAAATTTTATTAAACTGTAAGCTGTTTTCTTCCCTTTGCACGTCTTCTTCTTATTACTTCTCTTCCCGATGCAGTCCTCATCCTTACGAGAAAACCATGTGTTCTCTTTCTTCTCTTATTGTGAGGCTGGTATGTTCTCTTCATGGCTTCACCTCAAGTTTACTTTAAGGTTATTACTTAAACATAAAAGACAAATGAAGTCAATAAACGAATTTGGACTTGAGTATATATGATTTTTAACTCTTGATTTTAATGCAAAAGACATGTAAAATTCACAGAATTTTATCGTTTTAAATATTCGGAAAGGAGACAATATGAAAAAGTATGAGCCTAATATAATCAGGAATGTAGGGATGTTTTCACATGGAGGTGAGGGTAAAACATCAATTGTAGAGGCTATGCTTTTTCTTGCTGGCGAGAATAACAGGATAGGCCGCGTTGACGACGGCACATCCCTTATGGACTATGAACCAGAAGAGATAGAACGTAAGATAACGATTTCATCCTCTTTAGCATGTTTTGAGTGGAACAAACACAAATTCAATCTCCTTGATACACCCGGTGACGACAACTTTATAGCCGATGCAAAGCTTTGTATGAAGGTTGTAGATTCTGCTGTGATTATTATGAGCGCTGTATCCGGGGTAAAGGTGCAGACGGAAAAGGTATGGGAATATACAGATGAATTCGGTATCCCTTCCTGTATATTTATCAATAAGATGGACAGGGAGAGGGCTGATTTTAATGCAACTGTTGAGGATATAAAGAAAAACTTCACTGATAGAACCATATTACCCATACATCTGCCCATCGGCAAAGAAGACAGTTTCAAAGGCATTGTAAACCTTCTGTCTATGAAGGCCTATATATATAAAGATGATACATCCGGTGCCTTTGATGTTGTGGATATACCTCAGGACCTCTTAGACGAGGCAAATAACCACAGGGAAAAGCTCGTTGAGGTGGCAGTAGAGATGGATGATGATGTCATGGAGAGGTATTTAAACGGTGAGGGTATTACTAATGAAGAGATAGAGAGGTGTCTAAAAAACGGCATATGGAACAAAAAGATAGTCCCTGTATTGTGCGGTTCTGCATCGAAGAACATAGGCATACAGTTAATCCTTGACACCATAGTTCAATACTACCCACCCCCAACATTCAAAAAGGAGATAGAGGCAATAGACATAAAAACAGGTGAGACCATTATGAAGGGATTGGATCCAGACGGCCCGTTCAGTGCCTTTGTATTCAAGACAATAACAGACCCCTTTGCAGGAAAGTTAACCCTTTTCAGGGTCTATTCCGGAGAGGTCCATCCTGATATGACAGTATTAAATGCCACAAAAGAACAGAAGGAGAGGATAGGTCAGATATTCTATCTGGTGGGAAAGAAACAAAAGCCCGCAGGGTTTGCCTCTTTTGGTGACATAGCTGTCCTTGCAAAACTTAAGGATGTAGGGACAGGGGATACGCTCTGCGATGAAAAGTCCCCGGTCAAATATAAGGCTGTTACCCTTCCCACACCCCTTATATCTTTTTCTCTCCAGCCCAAGGCAAAAGGGGATGAGGATAAGCTCAATTCATCGCTCACAAGGCTCATGGAAGAGGACCTCACAATTAGATATAAAAGGGATGAACAGACAAAGGAGTTTATACTCTCCGGTATGGGGCAGATTCATATAGAGGTCATAGTAGAGAAATTAAAGAGAAAATTCGGGGTTGATGTAGAATTGAAAGAACCAAAGGTCCCGTATAAAGAGACTATAAAAGGGACGGCGAAGGTGCAGGGTAAATATAAGAGACAGTCAGGTGGAAGGGGTCAATACGGGGATACATGGCTTGAGATATCGCCTCTCCCCAGAGGTGCAGGTTTTGAGTTTGTAGATAAGATTGTGGGCGGTGTAATCCCTAAACAGTATATACCTGCTGTGGAAAAGGGTATTGTAGAGGCAATGGAGCAGGGTATGCTTGCCGGTTATCCTGTTACAGATATAAGGGTATCTCTATATGATGGTTCTTATCATGAGGTAGACTCCTCAGAGATGGCATTCAAGATAGCAGCATCTATGGGCTTTAAAAAGGGTATGGAGGCTGCAAACCCAACCCTCCTTGAGCCTATAATGAAGGTAGAGGTTATTGTCCCTGATGAGAATATGGGTGATGTAATGGGTGATTTGAACTCGAGGAGGGGAAAAATCATGGGGGTAGAATCAAAGGGGAACAATCAGGTTGTAAAGGCAACAGTGCCCATGGCTGAGATCCTGAAATATGCCCCTGATTTAAGGTCTATGACAGGTGGCAGGGGGACATTTACAGTTGAGTTTTCCCATTATGAGGAGGTCCCAGCCCATATAGCAGCAAAGATTATTGAAAATGCAAAGAAGGAAAAGGAACAGGAGAAATAGGACAGATTCAATCCTTAATTTCAGATAGATATGAGGGCTGTATTACAGAGGGTAAGGCGTGCATCCGTGGAGGTGGATGGCCAGGTTGTAGGCACTATTGGCAATGGCCTCCTTGTCTTCCTGGGCATTGGTAGCCAGGATACAGAACAGGATATCCAGTGGATGGTGGATAAGATAATAAACCTGAGGATTTTTGAAAGAGAAAAGGGCAGGATGAATGAATCCCTCCTGGATATGGGTGGTGAGGTACTCGTTGTCTCCCAGTTTACGCTATATGGCGATTGCTCTAAAGGAAGAAGGCCTTCTTTTTCAGGTGCCATGCCTTCCCATGAGGCAAAGAAGGTCTTTGATACTTTTTTGGAGAGGATGAGACAGAGGGTTGACAGGGTAGAAAGCGGTATATTTCAGGCCTATATGGATGTGAATCTCATAAACGAAGGGCCTGTAACAATGATCCTTGACTCAAAAGAGGTTAAATCAGTAAGACCATAGGCATCGTCTATATCCTTGATCTATTGCCTTCATATTTACTGTATCATGGAAATCTGTTAATTTATAGCCCGTGGACAGGATATTCATAAAAGGCGCAAGGGAACACAATCTAAAAAATATCGACGTTGTAATCCCAAAAAACAAGATGGTGGTCATAACCGGCCCGAGTGGTTCAGGGAAATCTACCCTTGCCTTTGATACCATCTATGCAGAGGGACAGAGGAGGTATGTAGAATCCCTGTCTTCTTATGCAAGACAGTTCCTCGAGCTTATGGAAAAACCGGATGTGGATTATATAGAGGGTTTATCCCCTGCCATAAGCATCGAGCAGAAGACGCTAAGCAAAAACCCAAGGAGTACTGTAGGGACTGTTACTGAGATATACGACTATCTGAGGCTTTTATTCGCCAGGATAGGGCATGTTTACTGCTATAGCTGTGGAAAGGAGATAAAGAGTCAGCATGCCCCACAGATTGTTGATAATATACTGTCCCTTGGGCCTGATACCATGCTTACTGTCCTTGCCCCAATAGTAAGGGGTAGAAAAGGGGAGTATAAAAAAGATTTAGATGAGCTTAGAAAACAGGGGTTTACAAGGATAATGGTCAATGGTAAGGCATTTGACCTCTCTGAAGACATCTCCCTTGATAAAAACAAGAAGCATGAGATTGATGTAATAATAGACAGGATAAAGATAAGGGAAGGGGTAGAGCGAAGGCTCTTTGAGGCAGTAGAACTGGCATTGCAAAAGGCAGACGGTATTGTCAAGATTGATGTGGAAGGAAAGGGACAGACAATATTCAGTGAAAGGTTTGCATGTCCTGATTGTGGCATAAGCTACCCTGAGATAACACCGAGGATGTTTTCTTTTAATAATCCCTACGGTGCATGCCCCACATGTTATGGGCTGGGTGTGAAGGAGTATTTTGACCCTGACCTTATCGTGCCCAATCATGACCTGTCTTTAAGGGAAGGGGCAGTAATACCATGGGGCGAAAAAAACCCGGTATTTTTCCTTCCTTTTCTTGAGGGTTTTGTAAAACATTACAGGATTGATATAAGACAGCCATTCAGGGAGCTGCCCAAGCATGTCCAGGATGCCATACTCTTTGGGACCAATGGAGAGGAGATAGAGTTTTACTATGACAGGGGTTTTCAAAGAGAGGTCGTTAAAAGACCTTATGAGGGTGTAATAAGGGAGCTGGAGAGGGATTATAAAAGCGCCAGTGTCTATGAAAAAGACAGATATGAAAGATTCATAAATCTTATACCATGTCCTGCCTGTAATGGTGCAAGGCTTAAAAAAGAGGTATTATGGGTTAAGATAAACGGGATGAATATAGATGATATATCCAGGATGACCATATCAAAGTGCATTGATTTCTTTAAAAACATTGAATTGAGCAGCAAGGAACAGGAGATAGCAAGGGTCATACTGAAAGAGATAAACTCAAGGCTCAGGTTTCTTATAGATGTGGGGCTTGATTATATCACCTTGAGCAGGAATTCTGCCACGCTGTCATCCGGGGAATCGCAGCGAATAAGGCTCGCCACACAGATAGGTTCCGGTCTTACAGGTGTATTGTATGTCCTCGATGAGCCGAGCATTGGGCTTCATCAGAGGGACAACGAGAGGCTCCTTGCTACCTTAAGGAGGTTAAGGGACATAGATAACACTGTCATTGTTGTTGAACATGACCATGATGCCATTGTTTCAGCAGATTATGTTATTGATTTAGGTCCGGGGGCCGGTGAGAACGGTGGCGGTTTGGTCTTTCAAGGTACCCCAGAGGAGCTGTCCAGACACCCTGATTCAATAACCGGTATGTATATATCAGGTAGGGAAGAGATAAAAGTACCTACAAGGAGGAGAAAACCAAAGGGCTTTATACGCATCAAAGGGGCAAGGATAAATAACCTGAAAAACATCGATGTAGCTATACCCTTAGGTGTATTTACTGTGATAACCGGGGTTTCAGGTTCAGGGAAAAGCTCCCTTGTGGTAGATACCCTGTATCCCCTACTCAAACAGAAACTTTACAGGTCAAAGGACAGGGCAGGGGAGGTAGACAGGATTGAGGGTTTTGAGGCCATTGACAGCGTCATAGATATAGACCAGTCACCCATAGGCAGGACACCCAGATCAAATCCTGCCACATATACAGGCGTATTTACATTCATCAGGGAACTCTTTGCAAAGCTGCCTGAATCAAGGATAAGGGGATATAGAGAGGGCAGATTCAGTTTTAATGTTAAAGGTGGCAGGTGCGAGACATGCGCTGGTGAGGGCTTTGTAAAGATTGAGATGCAGTTTCTACCTGATGTCTATATAGTGTGCGATGTGTGTAAAGGCAAGAGGTATAACAGGGACACCCTTGAGGTTAAATACAGGGGTAAAAGCATTGCAGATGTCCTTGATATGACTGTAACACAGGCAACAGAGTTTTTTGATTCCATACCCCATATAAAAAACAAACTAAGGGTCTTGAATGATGTAGGCCTTGGCTATATAAGGTTAGGTCAGGCAGCCACTACCCTTTCTGGGGGTGAGGCCCAGAGGATAAAACTTTCAAGAGAACTCTCCAAGAGGGAGACCGGGAGGACCCTTTATATACTCGATGAGCCAACAACAGGGTTGCACTTTGCCGATATAGAGAAGCTGCTAAAGGTTTTATTCGAGCTTGTGGAAAGGGGCAATACTGTTGTGGTTATAGAACATAATATGGATGTCATAAAATGCGCTGACTATATAATTGATTTAGGGCCTGAAGGCGGTGAAAAAGGGGGCAATATAGTTGCACAAGGGACACCAGAAGAGATAGTATTATGTAAAGATAGCCATACAGGGAGGTTTCTAAAGAAATATCTCTGATGGACAATGATAAAGGGTGTGAAATATAAAATTCTGGCAGGGTATAAAAGATGAAAAAGGTCATAGTCATACCGGCGAGGTATGCATCCACAAGGCTTCCAGGTAAACCCCTGATAGAGATTAATGGCAGGTCCTTAATCCAGAGGGTATTTGAGGTGGCACAGAGTTCTATGCTTAAAGATGCTGTATATATAGCCACAGACGATGACAGGATAAAGGACAGGGCTATATCATTCGGGGCAGAGGTCATAATGACAGGTAGCAACTGCTCCAGTGGCACAGAAAGGGTCTACGAGGCATTAAAAGGCAGGCAGGCTGATATAATAATAAACCTTCAGGGTGATGAGCCTTTTATGAGGCCGGAGATGATAGATATGCTCTTTGCTGAGATGGAGAGACACAGACACGATATGACTACGCTTTGCTCATTGATAAAAGACGAGAAGGAATACCAGGGGCCCGATACAGTGAAGGTGGTGCTGGACAGAGAAGGCTTTGCCCTTTATTTCTCACGCTCTGCCATACCCTATCTGAGAAACAAATCAGGTTTACAGAATCCTGTCTACAAGCACATAGGCATCTATGCCTACACAAGGGATTTTCTCGGTAGATATATACAGATGGAAAAAGGCGTGCTGGAAGAGGCAGAGTCACTGGAGCAACTGAGGGTCCTGGAGAATGGATATAAAATCAAGGTGCTGGTTACAGAATACGACGGTTTCGGTATTGACACAGAGGCAGACCTCAAGCGTGCAGAGGAATTTTTAAGCAGGTAGGGGTGAAAATGGTTCATACAGACTCGATAAGACTCAATACAAAGGGATTCAGTGATACCATTGACATAACAGGGAAGGTGGAGAGGATTGTGAAAGACTCAGGTATTAAAAATGGTATTGTCACGGTCTTCTGCCCCGGCTCTACAGGGACTATAACTACCATTGAATTTGAATCCGGGGTTATAAAGGATCTCCAGAATGCCCTGGAGAAGATCGTCCCTTCTGACATCCCCTATGAACACGATTACCGCTGGAGAGATGGCAATGGCTTCTCCCATGTAAGGGCAGCGCTCATGAAGCCGTCCCTTTCTATCCCCATTGTTCATGGCGGGATGACCCTGGGCACATGGCAACAGATAGTATTCATAGATTTTGATAACAGAAGCCGTAGAAGGGAAATTGTTGTCCAGATAATAGGGGAATAGAAGGCTTAAATATCAGTAGCCCAGCAATTTTGCTTTCTTAACCCAACTTCACCTTTAGCCCAAAAAATTAAGCTATATGAGAGGGTTGGGAATTAGTCTTCTCCATTTTAGTGAACACAGATTTTTTCTGCCAGAAGGCCCTGTCATTGAGGTCTAATACATAGTATATCTATTTCTTGTCTCCATGGTGGTGCTTAAAGGCTTCTGGGTGGACATGGTGTTTACAATATTTGACCAACATGTATACACAGGCTTTAAGGTTATGCCTTATTGTTGGAATGGCTCTCACGTAATCTGTAATACATGTGCCTCTTTTTATTCTTTCTATTGGGTGTGCAATTTCAAATAGTTATAGATGATATAAGGGCAGAAATGGGGTGTTATGAGGGGGGATGCGTAAGTTAGGTTAAATCTGAACCATAAAACAAGCTAATTGTAAAGAGTTGTTGACACGATATTGATGGTTTTATATTATGGTGAATAGACTTATAATGGACCTGCAGGCTCACTTATCAAAAAATTCAGGGATTGAAAGATTTTTATTTTCTCAATATCGATTTATTT
>ENA-UOWE01002137-UOWE01002137.1-activated-sludge-metagenome-genome-assembly--contig:-NODE-2137-length-22395-cov-9.075112_pt1 | contig 22395 bp, 26 predicted proteins | sample MGYA00249841_ERZ761562 | MGnify/ENA primary metagenome ERZ761562 (study PRJEB28883, sample SAMN05720200) | activated sludge metagenome | isolation source: Anaerobic digester | place: Japan... | reverse complement strand
GGTTTTGCGCTCTCCGGTCTTTTTGCGGGCTTCTTCCGCTGCCTCTCCAAGGGCCTGCGGAGTTACAACACCGCCCGGAAGCGGCGGAATAACGGGGTCCCTCCCTGTGCGGAGCGCATCAATAAACGCCTGAATGGCCTGCTGCTTCCATCGGGCATAGGCTTCAGACGTAGGACCTGTTCCAACTCCGCCTTCTCCACCTTCGGCCCCCTGTTCTGCGGCAGCTATGGTTGTAGAAGGAACGCCGAACATGATCTGCGAGGTCGGCCCCGTAATCGGAGGAGCAGGGGTGCCGGGCATGATTGTTTGTCGGCCGGGAATCGGAGAGCCGACAAGGGAGGTTTCCGATGCTTCTCCGGGGGTAACCATTGCGGCCCCCGACCCGATAAGATTTGCTTGGCGCTGCTGTTCACGCGCCCTGATCCGGGCTTCTTCATCGCGCCGGGCAATATCCTCTATTACGGCAGCCTGAGTTCCTTCCTTTGGCTTGGAAAGAAGATCGACATAGGATGCGGCTTGCATGCCGGCACCGGGAACAATACCGCCTCCGGCCAAAATTCCTCCGGGGCCGACCGGTTCTTGCGGAGCGGCAGGTTCAGTTCCCGCAATAGCCTCTTCCCCAGCCTGAACACCAAACCCGAATTTCTTGTTGAGTTGATCGTCGCGAAGCCGTCTGGCAATGCGCTCGGTCGGAGCGATTTCCAACTCGGGCGGCATGGGAATTCCGAAAAGCAGATATCGTTTCAGGGCAGCAGCACGTTCAGGGCCATATTCTTGCTCAATTGTAGGCATAACACGGCCGATGTCCTTGACCATGTTATTGATCGTTTCCTTCAGTCCGCCCAAGGCTTCCTCTGGAACTTTCTCCCGGGCCGCCGCCTCCCGCTCCATTTTCTGGAAACGACGTGAAGCGGGAATCGCCAGCGCTCCGCCACCGGCACCAACCGTACCGGCGACAACGGCTGTATCCCTGACCTGCTTCAGGAAGTCGTCCATCGTCATGTCTGGATCGGTACTGATCTTGTCGAGAAACGCCTGTCCGATAGTGGTTGTGGTTTCGCCGGGGACCTCAGAGGCCGCAGACAGAACAAGCCGCTTCAGAACCGACAGGTTAGGTGTTTCGAGCGCCTTTAGACCAATCTTATCGCCGATCCATTCGAGCCCTCCGTAACCGATGGAAAGAGGAATCGCCGCCCAGTCGGAGTATCCCTGCTGCTTAAGCTTGTTGTATTCCTGCGCACCGGTACGGGCTGCATTCATTGCCATCCGAAGCTTCATGAAACGATAGAGATTCTTCAGGACACCGGCACCGGCACCGACAGCAGCAAGGGCAGGAGACGCTACGGGGGCAAACGGACCCGCAAGGGCTCCCGTAGCCGCACCGGCTGCACTGAGCATCGCCATGTCCTCAAGCATGGGAACGAGGGTTTTCCCTGTCAGGTAAGTGTAATACTCAGGACTTGCATCCTCGAAGCGGGGCTGAATCCTTTCCTGTTCTTTCATGCCTTCTTCGCCGAGGGATTTTCCCCATTTCTCGACCCCGGGAATCCAGCGGATAACAGGAAGCTGTGCAATGCCGCCGATTGTTTGTTTCCAGCTTGCTGGTTCTTCAGCAATAGGAGAAAAAATCGCTTCTTTCCATCCTGCTTGCGGCCTTTCTTCCTCCTCGGCAGAGAACTTCGGCATGGTTTCCATTCTCGAAAACACAGGAACATCCATCCATGATTCGTGAACAGGAGCATCCCCGGGCATAGATGTATTTATCTGGAAAGGATCAGTAGAACCATAATTGCCGAAGCTGCGGTTCACGTCATCAAAAAGAGACATGGCTACCCTCCAAACAGGATATCCGAAGCATCATTGTATCGGTTGAATACCGGAACGTCGGCTGGCCCGCCGGCCGGAACAAAGCTGGTTTCAGGGTACGGGTTCTGATATCCCTGAAGCGTATTCATTTGCGATTGCCAGCCCCCCGGCATCTGTCTAAATCCGCCCGGTTCTCCGGCAGCAATGCCGATAGGTTCAGGCATTGACGGTTCGCGAAGCATCACGGCAGGGTTGAATTCGTCGGCAGCGGCTTCACGGGGAGCAAACATTTCCTTCGCAAGGTTCCATCCCGCTTCAAGGACGCCCATGGCTTCCGGTCCGGCACCCCGGGCCGCGATGTCCCTTGTCGTCTGGTCGATGCCTTGAGTTGCGGAAGGTCCGGCACCGCCAAAGATGTCCTTGATGGACTGCCAGAATCCCTTCGTTTCCCCGGGTTTCCCGCCGGCCGGTGGGGCCGCCTCCGCACCTCTCCCCGTAAACACGGGCTCCCCCGTTGCGCCATAGCCGAAGATGTTCTCTTTTGCCGGCTCAGGCTTCTTGAGGCCGAGAAGCGCTTCCGATATTCCCTGAATTCCCCTGTAGGCGCTCTTTCTAAGACTGGGCTTCTGGTCCTCGATGATCTTTTCAAGGTCCTTGATATTCTTCGTGGTGATCGAGCCAAACGGAGATCCTTCTTCCTTTCCGTTTTTGATGTCAATTCCATACTGGCGGATGGCATCGTAGAGCTTCTTTCCCTCGTCCCCTGAACCGCGGATATTTTCGGCGATCATTTCCCTGACCCGCGCATCAGGAATGGAATTGATACGGTCGTACAGTTCCCTGACGGGCATCTTTCCCTCGCTCCAATCCTTTGAAAGCTCAAGCGTTGCGTTTCTCGCCTGCTCTTTCAAGGCGAAGTGATCCCTCATGCTCTTTGGCATGTATTTCATCGTTCCCGTGTATTTCGCAATCTGCTCGATATTTCTTTCCATCTGCCTCGCCATGAACCCTTCGATTTCCTGCGGGCTCAAAGGTATAAGCGTGGGGTTTCCCTGAGCATCGACGCCGGGCTTCGCGGGGTTTCCGTTTATGTCCTTCGGAAGCTTCTTGAGTTGTTCCCCCGTCATGCGTTCGGCTTCCTTCATCACGCCCATCTGGACCTGACGGATTTGTGCTTCGGTTGGATTCGCCCGCCAATAGTCGGCGTTATACTGCCGGCGATCCTGCTCGAATTCCTGAGCCATTTTCGTGTAAAGCTGCATGTCACGTCGTTGCTGATCAGCCGCGGCGGCCTGTTCGGACCTGATGAATTCGGAAACTACCTTATTCCAATGGGCTTTTGCCCGGGGACTGATGGTTCCATTCAGGAGTTGATCGTAGGTGATGTTGGTGCCGCGGAATGCGTATGCAAACAATTCAGGAAGATTGTTGTAGACCGACTGCTGCGCCTGCCCGATGTAATCATAGGAAAAGGGGTCGCGTCCACCCATTCTCTCCAAGATCATGCGCCGGACATCCTGCCGATTCGCATAGGGATTCGTCGGGGCGTTCAGATCGGGATGCCCGGCCTGTTCACGGGTAAACAGCGGGCTCATATCCCCCTGATCGTTGCCGGGTCCGGTAGAAGGAAAGCCAATCACTCCGGTTGCCATTTCACTTACCCCCTACGTCGTTGTCGTTTCTTGGATATTGGTCCACAGGTTTTGCCAATTCTTCAGGGCGGCTTCCCAGTTCGCACGGGCTTCGGCAATCCGGGCCTCGTAGTTCTTTATCGCTGCATCGTATGCCGGCTTGTAATCCTGTTCCATGTAAGCTTGACGCCCCTCCCTTTGCGCCTTGCTCGTTATGTCGCCGAGTCCTTGTCCGTACCCCTTCATCATTCCTTCCATCATGTACTTCTGAAGGGCAGGGTTGCTTGAACGGCTGCGGGCAATGGCCTCTCGTATTCCTGCACGCAAAGAGGAAAGGCTGGGGTTCAGGGATTCCTGAATCCTCCGGTTGACGGCCTGCTCATCGACAACAGGACGTTCAAAGACAGGGGAAACATAAGACGGAATGGGAACGCCTGGGGCTTGCATGTAGCTCCTGACGGTCCTGACCGGAGATGCGGCTGCACTCCCGGCTGCCGTAGTCGGTGCGCTCAGGACGACGGTTGAGCCGCCTGTTCCCATTTTGTGGCCGGCCCATCTGGGATCATTCCAAGCAGCATTGAGGCGCTTTTCCCTCTCGTCAACCCAAGACAGCCCTCCACCGCCCGTGCCGGCTCCTCCTGTTTCAAGAAACATCTGATCGGCCGTTGGCGACTTGCCGGAGAACTTCGTGTTTACGGTGGCAGGGGCTCCACCGTAGCTCCCATAAAGGGATTCATTCGTCCATGCAAGAGGAGAAGGAGACATCGGGGGTTGAACAAGGGGGGTGCCGAAGGAAGAATACTGGACAGGACCCTGCTGTCCTCCATAGTCCTGATATCCATACCCTCCGATATCTTGGTCGTATCCCCCATAAGAACCGTAGATTTCGTCTTCATCGGCCATGTCTGCTACCCCCTTCTGTTTCTCTCTATTCTAAGATTTAATTGCTTATCCCGAAGATAGCTGAAAGGCAAATGGAGCAGGTTGGATAACCTATGAAAGCTGACGACATAAAGGAAGCACAAAAACGCTTTGTTTTCAAGGAAAAAGAGATATCCGAGCGCAAAAAAGAGACCGACCCAAAAGGATACGCAGTACTTGCATTCAAGCAGGTGTCCGTACCCGGGGAAGTCAAGCCGCGGCGTTTTCTCGATCAGCCACTCCCGGGATGACTGAAGGGGACCGGCGCGGAAGATCAATTCGGTTACGGCCTCGATTGAAATGATTGTCAGGATCAGCTCGGTCATTACAGAATCTCCTTGTATCCGCACTTCGGGCATTGCCTGGTTCCCTTTGGGGCTCCGCAGCATGCCTTTACGGCAACAAGATTCATCCCCATGCAGGCCGGACAAACGATGTCAGTTTCTCCCTCGACACGGCTCGGAAGTGGCTGATGCTTGCTTACCTTTTTCATTCCGCTAAAATCAAACTTCACGCTTCTTCAACTCCTTTTTCCAGTCGTCTATGGTCTTTTCGGACAAGAAGGCCGTGGCGCACTTCTGGTTTGGGCACACGATTTGAGAGTTGTAATCAGGCTCTCCGAGAACGGCACGAAGCAGCATCGGTGTCCCGCAATCCGGACATTCCGGCCGCTCGTATTCGTCAAAGAGCGTCCCGATTCTCCCATCAGCAAGCTCCTTCGTTAATGTCAAAGCCCGCTCCTGCTCGGCAAGAAGGGCCTGGTAAATCTCAAAGGCAACGGAGATGTTGTTTGTTATCCCGCTGCCTATGAATATCTTCCTGGCTCTGCATATCGCATTGAGCCTTTCCTGGAATTGCTCTCGTGTCAGCTTCTTCATCGGTCCTCACGATAATTGCGGCGGACAGCAGCCGGCGTTTTTCTGAGCCGTCGAACGAACATCGGTATATGTGTTTAGCGAACCAGCCCCATAAGGAGGAACGCCGCTTCCTCCTCCTGTTCCGGTCTGACAGAAAAAGTACGCATCTCCGTACCCATCTCCACAGTTAGGCCTGGTCGTTGTAAGATGTTCGGCAATGTCGGCGCATGTGTTTGCCGTCACCCCTCTTGCCGCACAGTTATCTCCCTGAGCAAACTCCCTTTCGCATGTGGCTAACCCAATGCAGGGATCAGCAGCACACTTTGCCGGAGGGGTTGAACCGCTGCAAGGAATACAGGAACAATAGATTGTACCGTAATCGCTTCCGTCGCAGTTATAGGCCTGCTGCTTAACTCTTGTCTCAAATCCTGTAGCGCACCCTCCCGATTCCGAATAACAGGTGTTGTAGACGACGGCCATGCCTGTTCCGGAAGCATTGACGGTGATATGCAGCGTGTCAATAACCTTCCCGTCACAATACAGGGTAATATCCGCACTCTCGTCACAGTTGAGGTTTGTGGCCGGAGCCGTGTAGACGACGTCTCTCCCGGTTGACGGGCTGATGGAGCCGTTCGATGCAGTCCAGGTGAGCTTTGCCTTCGTCTTGCAGGCATCTGTTATCTTCGTGGCCGAGAGGTTTTGCGTCTCGCTTATGTTCATCGCGTTGGTTGTGTAGGAGATTTTCGAGTTTTTGCAACCGCAGCATTTAGAGTCCTCGCACTTTTTGACGGAGACGATATCCCTGGCCTGCTGCCTGACAATCTGACCCCCGGCGAGCTTGGTCGATTTCTGCATGACTATCTCGACCTGCATCGGGTCCGAGCTTACATTCGAGGCGGTGATGCAGAGCCGGTTGTTTCTGCAATAGACATACTCCCCGGTTTCGTAAACAGCCTGAGCGGCAACGGCCGTTTGAGTGCAGGATACTGTTCCGCATTTTTCTTCCTCAGGACACCAGCAGAAAGTCGGGTCCGTGCAGCCAAACTCATTCGTTATGTCGCCACCGGGAGGATCATCCTTCGGGGGAACAGGGCCCGGGGGCCACGGATCGAACGGCGGGGGATTGAAGGGCGGGTATGTATATTCGAGGTCGGGGTAATCCTTTTTGCTGGGATCGAAGTTCTGATAGTTTTCCGAGTAGCGGAAGTCGCCCCCTTCAGCAGCGGCCTCGAAGGTCGTCTGCTGCTGGATCATCTCGACATATTCTTTGTCCTCGGCGTTTTGAGGTTTCTGTCCGGCATCCTTCAAGGTCCGGTTTCCCTTGTATTTAGAATCAACAGCCATTACTTCCTCCCGTCAGCCATCAGAACAAAACCGACATCGTAAAGCACCATAGATTCGTTCAGCGTGGCGTTCCGGAAGCGGAATGACAGGTGCTCCCCCTTCAAGTCCATTCCGATCCGGTTGCGCCGCATGCCATCCGTTGCAACAAGGGCGGTCATGAGAACGCTGCGGGGAGTCTGCTCGATGCCGTTGATATACGGGGTGATCTCCACGGAACCGGATGACTGCACCCGGCAGCGAAGCACCAATTCCAAGAGTTCAACAATGGCATTTTGCGCGGAAACCTCCATCGTGGCATAACTGTCAATCGCGCTCGAAACGTCGGCTGTCCCATAGTTCGTCTGGTAGATAAATCCATCTCCTGCTCCACCGGCAACCTGAATGACAGGAACGTCACCGGAATCAGCCTCGATTTCAGCGATGCAGGAAAACGGTTGGGCAAGGGAATCGGTCATCCATGCGGCCGAAGCGATGTCATAAAAAAGAAAAGTGTTCGGCTTTGTAGCCGACGTTCCGGTAACAAGCCCGAGGCGCAACCCCTGATGGCGGGAATCGTATTCGATCCAATGCGCATTCTCGTATCCGCGGCGGATGCAACTCGAAGATGCAGGATCGAAATAGGGACGAATCTTGTCCTGCGATATTCCGGTTACGGTTTTCCCGTTTGACATGAATACACCTTCCCGGGAAATCCAGAAAGCCAGCGTGCGGGAACCCATAAACCGGGCATCGCCTTCACGATCCTTTTCGTAATAGGGGCAGTCATCGACCACGACTACGGATTTCGAGCTAAATGTTCCGTAGCGTGACGACAGGAGGAGCTTCCCGAAGTTCTGCGGATTATAACCCTGAATCATCGTCAAGCACCCGCCATCTTTCCCCTTTTCTTCCTGCCAAACCATGATATCATTGTAGAAGCGCCTGATGGCGACAACCTTGTTTGCCCGTCCATCGCCGACATCGCGGATTGCGAGGTCCGAACCATTGAGGGCAAACGGAGCCCCATCGGCCGTAATCAGTACATACCCGGGAACCTTATCGAAGGAATAAACCATTCGGTTCTTCCATGCGCACAGAGCAATGGCCTTGCCGAAATCGTTGAAATCGAAGAACGGAACGCCCTCGATCATGATTACCATATCGGCACTCATGGTCTTGTCTACTGTAAGCTCAAACCAATATGAGTAATATGACCCTGATTTGAAAATTGACGGCTGCATGGACGGGCGCGCAAAGGTGATCCACCCGGACTGTTTCAGCCCACTTGTGCCGTCGTACATGGTTGAAACGGACGCAAAGCTGTCCCCGTCCCAATACTTCAAAGTAATGGCTGTGGATGCTGTTTCGTTCGGAGTATTCCCCACGTCGATATAAATTGCCTCGACCGGAAACAAAAAGTTGAAATAGAGCTTGTCCGTACTGGTCATTTCATCGAGGGTGATTGCCGCGGCGGAATAGAAAGAGGTTGTGCCGGCAGAATCATCCTCAAAATAAGCTTCGATTGCAGAGGCAGGAACGTCATCGAATACATTGTGAATGCGAAGCATGTCTCCTTCGTAGGTTATGGATGCAAGTTCAACTTCAGAATCAAGATCACCGGAAGCAAGGGAAAAGCGATACCAGTAGCCAGTTTTCGCAAACATGTAGGTCGGCTTGATGTCCGTTGGCATAGTAAAAGAAATTGTGCCGTCTTGCCCGTGAGTGGCTTCACTACTTGGCGGGGCAGAATCAACGTCGATATTGTCAACAAGAAGCACCGCCGGGGACCACGTTCCCATTGCAAAATTAGCCGTACCGACACCCCACCTCAAAAGATCGGCTCCGCTGGAAACGGAAGAAGCGTCAATCGAGGTGGTTCCCTGCACGACGGAATCAACGGACCAAGAAAACGTTCCGGTAAGATTCCACGTTATGCTGATGGAATACTTCGTGTCGAGAGAAAAGGCGATGTAATCAGTAAAGTTCGTTCCTCCCGGATTTTGGACTTCGATATTCAGGACATAAACATCAGTATATACATTCTCAACCCACATCGTCATTAGAAGGGCTACTCCGTATTCCATCATGTCGAAAATAACGAGGTTTCCACCGCCGGAAATGTTGTCGAAGCGGTCAAGGTAAATATCGAAGTTTATGAAAAGGCTTTCTTGGGTTGATCCCAAGTCTCCCGCAAGATAAGCAATATCATCTGCATCCCCGTCGGCAGAGGAATACTTTCCACAATAAGTAGAACCAAATGGGGTTCCGCTTTCCGTGTGACTTGCAGCGCCATCTCCACTCGTTGATTCTGAAAACGATGCCCCAAGCGATCCACTTTCAAAATTCTCCGCGATAATATCGCTCGATGAGCCGCCAATAGCGACTTTCGTTCCGTCTGTCATGCCCGAAACGGAACTCCACGATCCGCTCCCGTTACAATAATGAAGCTGAAGCGTTGAGCCCGTTTCGTTCACCTTTCCAGAAACGAATGCAAGGTTAAAGGCATCTGCCGGCGTGGCTGTCATGACATAGTAAGCATCGTAATCGCTTGTCAGATCGCCGAGAGAACTCAGATTGGCACCTGTCGTAGCGTTGCCATCCGTTACTTCCGCTGAGTAGTCCTCTCCCTTCTGTGGCATCATTCCATGCCCGGTCGTATCCCTAACGACAACAAGGCGAGAAACGGGAGAACCGGTCCCCGGATAGGAAAGCGGAGCCCCGGTTCCATCGGCGCAGATCAGAATATCATCAAACATAGCCCAACTTGCGGGAACGAGGCCGCTTGTCCCTGAAGAAAATAGATCAGAACCAAAGTCGCCAGTCGTTATTGTCGGCGGGTTATTCGTGGCAAGCTGAATGTCTCCATCCGACCATTGCGCCAAGAACTTCCGCTGAGAGGATTTTCCTTTCGACATCATGTAAATGGACAGAGGCGTGCCGGATGCCTTTCCCGCCGTCGTGTGAAGCTTCCGGCACCCCTTACGGGTTTCAAAGCCGGGGCGGAGTGGACGCATATTCTGGATTGCAGAAAAGCCTCCCAAGGGAAGCTGGTAACGGTCGCGGGTGATATCAATGCCGCCGTAAAACGGAATATAGCCGGCCGATTGAACAATCCCTAGGTTTTCAAGGTTCCCGGCTTCCGAAGTCGCAACCGAGGAAAGCATGTCCTGCGCAGAAATGCTCGTGGAGACAATCGGGTCGTCACGTTCGGTATCCGCGGCCTGCGATTTCGTCAATCTCCTTGCCTGCTTCTTTGCCATCGGCTACTCCTTGAAGGGGGATGCTGAAGGAATTTCGGTTTCATCGAGAGCTTCAATGCTTTCATCGGGGAAAGTAAGAGACATGGCGTCACGAAGCTCTTGCAGGTAAAGATTGAAAAACTGCGCAGCCATTGCCGCAAATGGGGTTTTAAGAAGCCAGCGTACCATACAATAAAAGAAGATAATTTCGCGGAACTGCGGAAGAATAAGCGGAATTTCGTAATCGGATGTCATAGCCGGAGCTTGATCCGCGAGGTAGAGGGTAAGCGAATAAGTCCCGTCGGGAAGGGGTTCAACTCCGATCTGCGACTTGTCGTCAAACCATTGATGCGGTGTCGTTTCTCCGGTCTGCTCCCAGCCAATCTGTGTCTCGCGAATCTGCGGGATTCCGACATTATTGTAAACAACGTGCAATACCTTGATGCCGGTATAACTGACAAACCGTTGGCCGTTGCTCGTCGAAACCGAGTCGATGTCCCTGTCGCACAAGGCCCGGACGCAAATGTCGGCAACCGCATCATCAATCCATTGATTCAGGTCAGCCGCAGAAACAAACCCTTCATCGACGGTTTCCCTGTCCGAAGTGCTGAAGATGATTTCTTTCAGGTCTTCACGAATGCGCTTGCGGGTATGAGGGTGCGCGGTAAGATCGAGATAGCTGATCGTTCCCGACAGGGCAGTACCTCCTGCACCTGTCGATTTCCCGGACGCCGCATAGAGATATCGGAAATCGGTTTTCTTTGTCAGGGAAACGGACGTGGAACCGATCAAATCGGTCATCTGCCTGTTGCTGTAGACGTATAGGTAGAACGTTCCGTAGGTTCCGACATTCTCATCCCGTGCAAGGCGGACAAAGTATTCCACGTCAAGAGAGAGCCCTGCGACAGTTTCCGAAGAAACCGCTCCGCTATTCGATTCTGCCAGTGTAAGAGTCCCGTTATCCCAAGCGAGCCAGAGAGCATCACCATTTGCAGCAACCAGCGCCGGTATAGCACCAACCCCATTTGCATAGGCAGCAAGATAGATGCTTTCTGCTCCTGTGCCCAGCGTGAATTTGAACCGGAAGAAGCTCTCGAAATCGGCAGAGAAGTAGGCGGCTCCGAAATCCTTGTAGACATAGCAAACCTCGTCGTCATCGAGATTGGAAATCGTAATGACATTTTGTGCAACGGAAATGCGTGAAGCTCCGTCTACTTCCGTAAATGAGGTGTAGTCCTGAAAGGCCATTATTTCACCCTTGCCTTTCTTTTCTGAACAGCATCCATACCGGCCCGCGAATCAGGCATATTCATGTTGATCCAGAAGCGCTGCGCGACAGATGCCCGGTATTGGGAATACAGGGACAAAGCCGTTCCGTAACGCTTCTGCATGAGCGCCGCCATAAACAGGCCATAGGTGACAATCAGGTCATGGGTTTCTGCCGGTATCGTGGGGGTGTCTGTCAGGGCCGTCATTTCCGTTTCCGGAAAGTCAGCGATGTAGGCGTTCACGTTGTAAGACGTGGTTCCCGGGAGAGGTTCGATGCCGACAACGGAACCCCAAGCAAACCAACCCTTCGGTTCCGATCCTTCTGTGCGCATGCGCCCGATATGCTTCGGAAGAATTCGCAGCATAGCACGGGGAGAACCGGACGCCGGAACGTACTCGACTGCATTGACGTAGAAACCTGAGAAGTAATAGTGCCGGGATCCGTCGGTCGTGGAAATCGCGTCGCATGATTTCAGGCACCCGGACTTGAAGGCGATGTCGCGCTCGGCCCTGTTCACCCATTTCAGAACTCTGGAATCAGGGAAGAACCGGGTTGAATTCAACATATTTTTCAGGGTTGTTCCCGGCTGCATGGGCAACTCCTAGATAAAGGCGCTGTTTACCCGGGCAACCCGGGGGCGTACCGCCTGTTTGTATCGGAGAGAACTGCGCTTCACGTCGTCAATCAGCTTTCTGAACATGATTTCAAACCGATCAGAGGCTTTCGGGTCGTATGTCGCATCACCGCGCTTCAGGTACGCCCGTGCGAGAATTCCATCGACAAGCCGTTCGTGCCACGGAGCCCACACTTCGATTGTGTTTGAGGAAAGATTGGCCGTGCTGAAATCGGTTGCGATGGAGCGGGTGCAGGTCAGGACAAGGGTGCCGTCGGCGACGGGGCAGGGATAAAGAGAAATGTATCCCCACTTCCAGTCAACGCAGTAGAGGGTCGGGGTCGCCCTGTCAGCCGATGCTGTCGATCTCCACCCGGGACCGTAGGCATCGTTAAGTTCCCCCTTCGAGGTTTTTGTCAGATAGGATTCTTCACCGCTGATCTGCGCCGATTCAACGGTCCATATCCGGGTATCGAGCGCATAGTCGATTGTTCCGGCAACGACGGAAATGTTGACAACGGCCGTTGTCGAAGGGTCGATGATGTGGTCAACCTCGAAGGTCAGGCGTTTCAGGGCATCGTTAAAATAGTCGATCAACTCCGTCGTCTTCCACTTGTAGGGCTCAACCTCGTCGTTGAGCATGAGTCTGGCCTTTGCGATCACCTGCGTTCCTGTAGCCATGACAACCTCCGGGGTAAGGGTGAGGGGGATCCAGCGGTAGACCCCCCTCCGGGTGAAGGAGCGAACACCCGTTATTTAATCCGTTCAGCGGGTACTCCGGCCCACGTTTCGCCGCACGGGATGCTCTTCGTGATGACGCTCCCCGCCCCAACGAGAGCCTGCTCGCCAATCACGACCCCACAAACAACAGTCACTCCGGCCCCCAAGCGGGCACCGCGCTTCACATACGTCTTCTGCCACTCCGAACGATCCGACGGAGGATATCGGTCATTGGTGAACGTGCATCGGGGTCCGATCCATGCTCCTTCTTCAATCGTGACGCCTTCCGGGATGAAGCACATGGCCCCGATCCGCACTCCATCACCTATTTTCACGTTCGGGCCGATCTCCGTGAAGGCCCCGATTGAAACATTACGGCCGATCTTGGCCGTCGGATACACGTTGCTGGGGGACCACGCTTTCGATCCATTTAATGTGATCATTAATTTCTTTTTCAATCGGCTGAACCACCGGCTTAACATCGACCTTCACCCCCTTTGGCGTTGATTCATCCAGCACTCTTTCATACAGACCGATCATGAGTCTTGCCGTAACGTCGATGTCTGCCACTTCCTGCTTGTCTGCTCGGGGTTCGACGTTTCCCTTGAGAATTTCTGTCAGCACCTCAGCGCCACGCCTCTGGTCGCCTTCGGGTATCCAGAAATCGGAATAGGGGTTCCCGGCCCACGAAATCGTTTTGCAGCCGCAGGCATTCGCTTCTAGGCAGATTCTATTGAAGTCCCCATAGCGAACGAGCCCACAGTAGAAGTCCACCGAGTTAAACACGTTCCGGAGCTCTTCGTGACTAAACTTGCGGGCAGAGATGTAGCTGTAAAATGATGCGCCGTTTCGATTCACCAACGGAAAGAACCAGCGGTGAACGTCTTGAGGCAGGTAGGTGGCATGTAGCCGGGCGGAACTGATCTTCTCCGTCACCCACGGCCACATGATGAAAAGATCAAGTGGCCACTTCATCCAATAAGCGTTCTCCGCCGTAAAAACGGAGGGGGTCCCCACATATTTCCCGAGGCTCGGGATTTTCTTCCAGAATGTCTTGTCGATTCCGAGAGGGAAGCATTCAATAATGCTTCGCTTGTCCATCATGGACTTCAGGATCGCATGGTGCCGGGGCCAGAACGTAACCATGGCGTCGGCATGCTGCATCCAGTACTGCATGAGCATGAACGAATCACCGTGCCCGTATCGCCCTTTTCGTCCGTCCTCGACCGCTGTCGAGAAGATAACCTCCGGGGTGGCGTGGCCGACCCAGACAACTTTCACGTTGGGCCTCTGCCTCCACACTTCGTCCGGAAGGAACGTATGCCCGACGTGAATGTCAGCGAAAATATGCTCGATGTAATCCTTAGAGTCAGTCCAAGCGAGCCGGGAGTCGATACCGAGACGTTTTTCGGCCTCGCATATCGACTCCGCAGCCCGGTGCATCCCGCTGGTATTTCCCCATGTCCAATGAACTACCTTCATTTGCACGCTCCTTGAAGGTCTATAAGTTGTAGTTACGGATGGTATGACGCGACCTTCGATTCGAGGATCGAAATACGAAGATCGCCGGAAGTCACTTCGCTCTGCAAGGTGCTTTCGTCAGCGCCCCGGTCAGAAATTTCCGAATCCACGGTCGAGAGCAACTGGCTGTCGCCAGCAGCCCGGGCAGTACTCTCAGAAGTGAGGCTCGACTGAAGGACACTTTCGTCGATGGCACGATCGCTGATCTCTGACGTAAGCTGAGAAACAACCAAGCTTTCGTCGATGGCACGATCGCTGATCTCCGAATCGAGCTTGCTGTTCTGGACCGATTCGCTCGTTGCGTCGGACGTGATCTGCGACTGAAGCACCGATTCGTCGGAGGCCCGGTCGGTATTGATGGACGTAATAATCGAGGTCAGTTCGGAAACCTCAGCAGCCACCGAGCCCGCCGTCATGTTTTGGATGAACGAACAGGACGTGTTCGTTCCATCGTTGGTATAGAACCCGGTCGTTCCGGTTTCAACGTTGGTGTCGATGAAGATGCACCCCTTCGCGTACCCGGAACTCCCATCCGTGGGTTTGGTGGTGCCCGTGCAAATCAGGACATCACCTACCTCATCGCGCATCTTGACGTTGACAGTGATTCCGTTGATGACCGTCGAAATGCCCGCAGCACGAATCTGTCCTACAATGAAGTCTTCTCTGCTCATGTTTTGTCCTTTCCCCTCCGCCTAGAGTCCGCTCTTGAGGGGTAGAGATTTAAGGGGAGGGGGCCAAGGACGATTCCAAGGACCCCCGTCCCCGGGTTTAGAGGCTACGCAGAGAACGTAGCCAGCACGAAAACATCACAGACGAACGTGGTAATGGTTGCCTCGGTCGCGAGAACAAGATCGAGGGTATCGGCAGAAGCGTAGAACTTCCCGCCATAGGCCGCATAGGCTTCGCTTCCGGCAGGACCAGCATAGGTTCCGGCAGCAGCATTGAAATCCTGCGTTGCCACGAAACCGGCGGTCTGCGAACCGTCGCCCCACGTCCCAGCACAGGTCGCACCTTCAGGGGTGACCATCTTCGTCCAGACGGCATGAATGAACGTGCCAGCCGGAATGTCGAGAACCTGAAGAACGTCGGAGCTTGACCCATCAAAAGCGTCCACTCCCTTCTTTGCGATCCATTCAGGAATCGACAGGCGGAACTTCATCAGAACGGTCCCGGGAACATCCAGCGCCGCACGGGCAACGTTGGACTGTTTCCCGTCAAGCCCGCTCGTAAGATCATAAGTCGTTGCGCCCATATTTCATTTCTCCTTTTCAGGTTTATTCCATTAGCAAGCAGGAATTACTTGCGGCAGTAGAGGGTTCCCATCAGAGTGGGCTGAAGGACCTCGAAGCCGTAGACGTTCAGGCCGCGCACGATGTCCGCGAAGGTATCCGAAGACCGAAGCTGTTCCGTCTTCGTGATCTGCGACGCAAAGGTCAGGGCCTTCTTGTGACCGAACTGGACGTAATAGCACAGAACCGTATCCGTCACCGAGTAGACCTGATTGGACAGGTACAGGGTGAAACGGTCGATCATGCCAAGACGCCCGTTACGAAGAACGCTCTGCCCGTCACCGGTCATCGAAGCATCCTTCAGATCGGACTTCTTGAGAAGGTTTGCGATCCACGCGGGAATCACCATCCAGCGGTCGGTTGCCGGAACGTCGTACTCATCGAGGACGGTGCCGCAATCAACGATATAGTCGATGATGTTTGCCTTCGTGAGTTGGACCGGCGAGCCGGACGTTCCGAGGTTGAAGCTACCGGAACGATAGCCGGCGGTCGTCCCCTTGTTGTAGGAACTGGCGGAGTTGTAGATCGTTGACCAGACGTGATAGTCGATAGCGATCTTCATCTGCATGCCGGCGTCATCGGACCACTTGTCCATCAGAGCAATGTCGCTCTGGTAGGCGTCGATGTCGTCGCACTCGAACCCGAAATACTTGCCGTAATCAATGGTCAGATCGACGGCGGCGGATTCGGGATTCTCATAAGTGAGCTTCTGGCCTTTGACATAATCCTTGATCGTGATCGTGGGAACCGTGCGGATGATGACCTTGTCACCAACCTTCTTGATCTCCCCTTCGTAGTCGGTATTTGCGATCTCCGAGTAGACGGTCGCCGTGTAGAACTTGTCGAGAAGCTTGCCCGACCAAATTTCGGGAATAAACTTGCTCGTTCCGGCGGACGTGTAGTCGGGATGTCCTGCTGCCCTTCCAACGCTCATGATGTTTCTCCTTTATGCGGTTGAAGTGTTTATCGCACTTCACCCCGAGAAACCGCAAGATTGATTCGTCGCTCGATTGCCGCCGCTTCCTCCGGGCTGTACTTTCCACGGGTTTTGTCGCGGTAAAAATCGGCAATGTATTTACGAGAGATGAATTCACCCGATGGTTTCTGCTGCTTCGGCGGTGCGCCGCTGCGGCCTGATGCGGGGTGAATATCCATATTCGCCGATGCCTCATCCGCTTTCTGCTGTCCGCCCGGAAGGGTTGAGCTTGGGGCCTGTTCCTTGAACTTCAGGAAGAATCCGGCGGCCCGCTTCGCGTCAAGGGCATCGTATGCTGACTTAAGAAGGACCCTTCGCGTCTGTCCGACCAAAGGCTCGACCTCGTTCAGCCACGCAAGCCACTCAGGGCGCACGTTGATCTGTTCCCAGTCGGGCACCTTCTTGTCAAGATAGTCGAAAAAGTCCGCTTTTTTGTTTGCTCCGATATCCTGCTTGATCTGCCGAACATCATTCTCGATCTGAGGCTTGAAAGACCCGACGGTTTTTTCGACCGTGGAATCGAGAAGCGCCTTAACACCATGATAAATTTCAGGATACTGCTCCTGCAAGATCTTCAGTTCTGGCGAGTCTGCCGCCGGGGCGCTCGCAGGTGCCGAAGGAGGTGTCATGGCCGCAAGGGTTGCTTGCATGTTCTCGATGTCCATGAGGGCCTTCGCAAGCTGCGCTTCGAGTGCTGCATTTTTGGCAGTCAACACAGGAACTTCAGCGTTGAACTTTCCTTGAAGCGTGAGGTATCGCTGCTTCCATGTCTCCACCGATTCTTCCACGGGCGGGACAGGCACCGGCTGCGCAGGGGTTTCAACCGGTTGCGCCACCGTTTCGGGTTCCTCCGGGGAAGCAATTTCCGCTTCCGGTTCGGGAACGTCCGAGGGTGTTGCGGCCTCATTCTTCTGGCGAATCAATTCTTCCTGAATCTTTTTCGCCCTTTCTCCTGCCTCTTTTGCTTTTCTCATAACAAGCTCCTTTCAGGTGTCCCCGGGGCTTCCGTATCCCGAGGGCCTTGCTTATGTTCAGCCGAATGGCTGTGATTTCACTTTGCCCGTTTCACTCCCACCTTCGCTTCGTAGGTTCTCATGCCGGCAAGGCCAAGCATACCAAACAGGAGATTGGCGAGTAGGGTTGCATCAATCTCTGGCGGGACTTCGAACCCCTTGATTTTTGAAAACCAACAAATAAAAGGATAAAGAAGAAACGTATAACCAAACCCGACAACACAAACCCAACCAGCAGCAGGCCGCCAACCAGATACAAACAGGTTTGGGTTTGACGCCTCTGCCTGATTGATCGCCGTCTGTGCAGAGAGATAGGCATTCTCAATCTCCAAAATCTTCATTTCGATTTCGGCCTTTTTCGCCGGGTCGAGGATTGCCTCGCCCGTAATGGCCTCACGGATGTCTTTTGCCAGTTTCCCGATGCCGGAAAGAACTGAGCCGACATCCACGTTTACCGCTGAGATATTCGGTCCGGGCATGATCTACTCCTTCGACTTGAGCCACATAATGACGGCCGAGGCAATGCCCCCGACAACGAGAACAAGAACCAGCATCGCCGCCGGACCTCCCCACATGATAATGGATAATGCCGTTTCGTTCATCTTACTTGACGCGCTTCAGTCTGGGGTTTGCCCGTTTTGCCTTTGCCGAAGCCTTGCGGGTCGAAGAAGCAAGAATCGCACCGGCCGCTTCCTTGGAAACCCCCTGCTTCTTGGCGATGTCTGCCTGAACTTTCTTGAACCCCGGGTGCTTTTTCTTCTTTGCCATTGCTCTACTCCTTTTTCTTGAACAGTTTGTCCCACGCCGCCTTGAAATCGAACTTCAAAAGAACGGCGACAAGAAACGCTCCGAGAACAAGACCGAGAATAAACGAAGCAAAAGAGCCCATCAAATATCACCTCCGTTTCTCCTGATATAATCCAGCACCAGAACAACCCGGGAGTAAAGCCCGGGGCGAAATTTCGGGCTTGACTTGTCGAAGTACCGCAGAAGACGGGCGATAACGGCCGTACCGATATGCATACCGTGCATCCCCTGAGCGAATTTCGCCGACTGATTGAACGCGCAATCGTAGATCATGACATCGAGGGGCCACGGGGCCTTATCGCATCCGTTTGGAATCCAATACTTTTCAAGCGCCCGCTGCGTGGCGGTTTCCTCCGTGAGCGTTGTTACGTCGATATCCGGGTTGAACTTCTGCGCAAAACCCCACTTCGTCGTTCCTCCGGGATCACCGGGAACAGTATGGACCCTGCCTCCCCCTTCCAGTTCATTGAGCATGAACTTCGTGAACGGGTAAAAGGATTCTCGCATCATCCACCCCACAGAAATGCAATCGGCTTGAGGAAGAACGGGGTCGTCCTCCAATCGCCCGTGATCGTTTTCCAGATCGACCATCCAATTCCAAAGGCAAAGAAGTAGATGATGAACCGGGCAAAGTTGGAAGCAAAGTGATCCCACGCTTCATTGAGTTGATCGGAAAACTTTTTACGACCACGCGGAACGATCACAACAGGAGAAGGATTTCCGTTGTCATTCTTTGCGGACATGACAGCATCGTCAATCTTCGTTGCAAGGGCTCTGAGTCCTTCTGCCGCTACTTCCAGCTTGTGGACCATATCTTTTTGCACTCCTTCAACGCTGTCAACGCGAATGACAAGCTTTTCAACGGAATCTTCGACCCTATCAAGGCGTTCGGATGCACTTGCTATCTTCCCTTCATGTTCAAACACCTTATTGCAAACACTTCCGTGCTCAGAACATAATTGCATTGTTTTTCCCTTCTCCTTCTGCGACAATTTATTCACCGCAGCGGATATCAACTTCGATTGTTCCACCGGCTGATCCGCCCGATGCTTCAAGAAGAAGCTTGAGCTTCTGTTCGTACGGTGACACGGTTACGGGAATGCGATACCGACCAGAAGCGGAAATTGTGTAGTACAGCGGTGTCAGCGCATAGTTTCCGTCGGCCTTGACGTGCTGAAAATAGTTTGTCGAATCGACTTCCTTGTCCATCGACAAGAACGAAATCTTCAGGCCCGATTCACCTCCCTTTGTGTAGTTGACATAAACGTAAAACCCCTGACCACCGTGGCTCGGACCGTCGAAAATTGCGGTGGATTCCGTAACCGCACAGGTCTTCTTAGGTGAAGTGACTGTAAACGCCATTTCTTATCTCCTCCTTGCGCTGAGATCGTTTTAACTCTAGGTCCGCCAACAGTTCCGGGGCTGTCTCGATCATCTCCAAAATCGTCGCCAGAGCTTGCTTGCGGCCCTGCATCTTGTGCGTCTGCTCTCCGATAGCCGTGGCGTAAGAGCTATCAACATCTCGCTCCATTTCACGGACCATTTCGACGAACGCCTCAAAATCAGCGTCGTTCATCAGGTTGATGATCCCCTTGAGAGCCGACAGGTAAAGGTCCTGTTTTTCTTTCTTTGTTTTCTGCCGCATTTACATCGCCCCCATATTCATGTTGCCTCCGTAATTTGGACGCATGTCCTGTCCCTGAACCGGGTTGCCGGCGGCATCGAGTCTCTGCGATGCCGGTTGAGGAGGACCGCCGGGACCCTGTTGACCTACCGCTTCAGGCGGAGGAGGCTGCCCCGGGGGAGGGGCCATTTTCTGCTGTTCCTTTTCGAGCTTCGACATGTCAACACCCATCTGCTCGGCCATTTCAGACAGCAGGTATTTGCGCCCGCCCATGCCGATAATCTGCATGTCAATGGGATTATTGATCGCCTTGAAGAACTCAAGCTGCCTGACCTCTTTCTGTTCCTTCGCAACCAGAGCCGCGGAGCCCTTTGCCTGAATGCGGTAATCGCAAAGCAGAGAGTAATACTCGAATTTCTCGATATTCTTGTAATACAGGCGTTCGATGGTAGGTTCGATCACAAAGGTGTCAATGTCATAAATAACATTCTTGATGCCTCTGGATGCGCCGGCCATAAGCATTTGCAGACCGGAAGCCGTCCTGCCGGCACCGCCGATTGCGGGATCGCCGTGCGCGTAAGACGGAATACCACAATGCTCGTCCGCCATTTGCAGGCATCTGTTCAGCACGCTGAGAATCTTTTCAACAACCATCTGCGGCTGATAGAATTTCAGGGCCGGAGCGGACGACATCATCTGATCGGCGGTGACATCCCACACCTTGAGAGGATAGATGATATCGTCTTCGATGGCCTCTTTCGGAACGCGGTCAACATTGCGCTCGACCATCGGGCCGGAAGCGAACCCGATATTGTTTACGATGGCGCGGATACAGGCGTTGCACACGGCCTGAATGTCGGCGATGGTTTCAGGGAGCCCTGTTCCCCAAAAACTGTTCTTACGGCGGACATAGGAAACTTTCGAGTATGGCTTTTCCCCTCCCGGGTTGAGGCGGGCACAAATCACATGTCCCTTGATGTAATAGGCATAGATGTCATAGAAGAATTCTTCGTCGGGAACCTCGCTTTCCGACATGCCCCACTCGCGGAGCATCTTCCCCTGTACGGCACCCCAGAAATTCAAGACATCAATTTTTTCGGAATCCGATACTGAGGTGTTGACGGACGTTTCCTCGTCGGTCTTGATGCTTTCCAAATCGCGATCTACTTGCAGATCCGTCCAATTCGACGTAATGATTCCCTCTCCGTACTCGGAAAGAACCTTGCGGATTTCGTCTTCCCTGTAGCCCGGAACGCCGATCAGTTCTTGCAGGTCGCGTGGCGTCATCTTGATCCGGTCGAACAGGTATCCCTCGTCGAAATCGAGGGCACCCGGTGCCGGAAAGATATCAAACGGGGAACGACACTCAAATTCCTCTATAAGTTGTTCCGTTATGACCTTCTTGAGCCGCTTCGTTTTCGGGTCGCGCTCAACCTTGCGCTGCTTCCGCTTGCGTGTCAGGGGTCCTTTGATGATTCCGGTCCCAAGGACAATGTCAGGGATGGCATCCGTCAGGGCACGGCGGAAATTGCCTTCGGTAAGCTGATCGTCCATCTTCAGCTTCATCTTCTCGGCGGTTTCCTGCGCCTGCTTCTGAAGGTTTTTCCTTGCCATGTCAAGAAGATCGGGCATCATGTCGATGATTTCCGCGTAGGTTTCCCTCGGGTCGATCTTCCCTCCCGTGGCAAAGGTTTCAAACATCGCCGTTTCCATCGCCGTCTGGAAAATTTCGGTTGTAACTTGAGTTGTAATGTCTTTCGGGAGGTCGGCAACGGGGGTCGGTTCAATGTCGTAGGGCAGCTTGCCGGACCCGAAAAGAATTTCCTTCAACCATGCCTCGGCGGTACGACACTTCATGTCGGTAATGAGCATGTAGGCGTCGGAACCGCCTACCCTCTTGATGGCTTCAAGCTTTTCCGCCTCGTATTGACCGTTGATCTGCCGGAGATTCTTGAGTAGCTGTTCCTCATAGGGGGTCTTTTCGGTCTGTGCCTCGGTCCAGCATCCTTCAAGATAAGACGACAGACTGTCAATCGACGCCTCCGGCATTTCAAGCGCGGCTTCAAGCTCTTTGGCCCGCTTCTCGTCCTCAAGCATCTGATCGTTTGACTTGAACTGTAGAACCCCCATTGCTTTCTCCTTGCTATCCGTTCAGGATCATGAAAACGGGGCCGACCATTTGCGTTGCATACATGAGGCCGACACGCTTCTTCAGGATAATGATTTCCTCGGGGGTGACATCAATTTCTCCGTCTGCGTCCGTAATCTTCATAGCAAGTTTGTAGTAGTTGAATTTCTCGTCGCCGCTCAACTTTTCATCGGATGTATGAGCAAGAACGAGAGCGCGGACAAGCACCTTCTTGAGCGTAATGTCCGTCACACCGTCACCGTCCTTGAAGAAACCGCCTTCGAGAGTCTTGATTTTCTGGTTCACGTCGATCTTCATAACCATTGCTCCTTTGTGTGAAATTTCGGGATGCCGCTGATCCCGTTATGCACCATACGCCTTGTCAATCGTCAACTGGATGTCCACCCCGACAACGATCAATTCTCCGTTCAGCGGAGGAGAGCCTGCCGATACGCGCCGGAGCCGGATATGCAGCAAGTTGTTTGCGGCTAACTGGGGACTTACCGCATCATAATCAATCGGCAGTTCAAATTCGTAGCATGTATACTGCGTGCCCATCCCCGGCATGACAGTCATAGAAACGGTCGAATCAACAACGCCGGACACCGTGACGGCCGGCGTGGCCTATCACTTCTAGGAATATCGTCCTCGGGGTAC
>ENA-UOWE01002130-UOWE01002130.1-activated-sludge-metagenome-genome-assembly--contig:-NODE-2130-length-22426-cov-6.243887_pt1 | contig 22426 bp, 17 predicted proteins | sample MGYA00249841_ERZ761562 | MGnify/ENA primary metagenome ERZ761562 (study PRJEB28883, sample SAMN05720200) | activated sludge metagenome | isolation source: Anaerobic digester | place: Japan... | reverse complement strand
AGTTGTTAGCGTTCAAGAAACAAATAGCTACGGATGCATTGGAGCTCCAATAACATATAACGTAACTGTTAACCCTTTGCCAAATGCATCTGCAGGAAGCAACGATACAATCTGTACAGGTAACAGTACCACATTAAATGCATCGGGAGGAACAAGTTATTCTTGGACGCCAGGAACTGCACTTGACAATACAGGAATTGCAAATCCTATTGCGAATCCTACCATCACAACAACTTATAGTGTATTAGTTACAGATGCGAATGGATGTAAAAAATCAGCCGCAGTGACTGTAGTAGTTAATTCTTTACCAATTATAAGCGCAGGAAATAATACTGCAATATGTATAGGCAGCAGCACTACACTTAATGGTACAGGAGGAACTTCGTATTCATGGTCACCTTCTACAGGGCTAGACAATCCGAATAGCGCAAGTCCATCTGCTAATCCTACTTCAACAACTACATATACAGTAATTGGAACCGACAATAATGGTTGTAGCAATACCAGTAACGTAATTGTAACAGTTAACTCGTTGCCAATTGCTGATGCAGGATCTCCTGATGTAATCTGTAATGGAGGTAGCATTAACTTAACTGCTACAGGTGGAGTAACCTATTCATGGTCGCCAGCGACAGGACTAAATAATCCGAATTCGGCAACACCAATTGCGTCACCTAATGCAACAACTACATATACTGTAACAGTAACCGATAATAACGGATGTACTGACGATGATCAAGTTGAAATTAGTGTAAATGATCAACCGACAGCCGACTTCACGGTAGATAGCCTAGTTACTGTAATCGGTTGCGAAGGAGTTGAAGTGAGCATTGTTAATAATAGCACTAACGCATTACAATATCAGTGGTTATTAGGAGATGGAACAAGCACAACTGATGTAAACATTAATCACTTGTATGCATTCAGCGGAGCTTTAAACATTACATTAATTGCACAAAACAACCAATGTGCCGATACATTAACGAAAAGCTTCACACCCGGACTATTAGCTGATTTCTTAAGCAATATTCCGAATGTATTCACACCAAATAACGACGGAGTAAATGACTGTTTCAATCTTGGAAGCAAAACTAACTTCGACGACTGCAGCTCATGGCAAGTATTTAACCGTTGGGGTGCGGAAGTATTCAGCAGCGGACCGGGAAGAGAATGTTGGAACGGAAAAAAGGACAATGATGGAGAATTACTTCCTACAGGAACCTATTTCTATATCCTAAAAATAGCCGGTGGCCAGTATAAAGGATCAGTTATGCTTGTAAAATAACTAGATAAGACCTTAAAATTCAGAGACGGAGCCCAAAAGGCTCCGTTTTTTTTTAACCTTTTATGAAAATAGACGTACAAAAGTTACCGAGTGCATACATCTATGTTCAAGAAAATCCTTCTTTTATCCGTTTTTATCATAAACACCATTGGGGTGTGGGGACAGTCTATGTCGTCACATTTCAGCGGTTATGATACATTGTCGCTTCAGGATTTAATGAATATTAAAATTACTGTTGCCTCAGTAACTGAACTTACCGCAAAAGAATCTCCTGCAATTGTATCTACCATTTCATCTGAAGATATCAAAGCGATGGGGGCTAACGATTTGATGGATGTTTTAAAGTTAATCCCCGGATTTCAATTTGGAGTAGATGTTGAAGGAGTTGTTGGGTTATCTGTTAGAGGTAATTGGTCGCACGAAGGAAAAGTTGTTTTATTATACGATGGCCAAGAGCTAAATGAAGGACTATACTCTACACTACAATTCGGAAATCATTATCCCGTACAAAATATAGAACGAATAGAGATCATTCGCGGTCCTGGCTCATCGATGTACGGAGGATATGCTGCACATGCCGTAATAAACGTAGTAACGCGAACAGCAAAAGCAAATGCCGAATACCAAGCATCAGTCCGATATGATTTAAGTGAAGGTGTAAATACAGGAAAAGGGTTAAGCCTATATGGCGGCATTAAATCGAAATCGGGAAACAGCTTCAATATTCAAGCAAGTCAAAATTCGACACAAAGAAGTTTAAGTAAATACTATGATGCTTTCGGGAACAACTATTCCATGGAAAATGAATCATGGATTCATAATAGTTTTGTCAACTTCAATGGTTCAATATCAGGATTTAAATTAACTGCCATTTACGACGATTATTTAATTAACGAAAGAGACGAATATCAAGAAATTGCATCAGGAAATGTGCCATTGAAATTCATAAATTTTTGGAGTGAATTAAAATACGATTGGCAAGTAAGTAGCAAGCTTAAGATTTCACCAAAAATAAATTACAAAAAACAGACTCCTTGGAAATATACTTCTGACGATACATTAAATTTAAACAGTGCGCTTTTTGATATTGCGAGTGAAAGAATCAGCTTTAACTTAAACAGTATTTATACCCCTACATCAAAAATAAGTATTTCGGGAGGGGCGAATTACTTTACAGACAAATCAACACAAAAAATAGAATTGAATTATTTTTACTCAAATAATTCCAAAACATTAGAGTATGGAAACTTTGCAATTTACGGACAAGCATTGTTTCAAGTACTAAAAACTAATATAATTGCCGGATGTAGATTTAACAACAGCAGCCGATTTGCATCAACATTGGTTCCAAGAATTGGCATAACTAAATCAACAGATCAATTCCACTTAAAAGCACTTTATAGTAAGTCTTTTAGATCACCAAGCACATTAAACATCGATTTAGCCGACAATATTAAACCTGAAGTAACAGACGTAATTGAGATAGAAGGTGGACTAAGAACTAATGAAAACGGGTATTTAACTATAAACGCCTTTCACATACAGACAAAAGATCCAATTATATACTTCTTCAACGAATTCACACAATCTGACAGCTATATCAATGCAAGTAGTACAGGAACTTCGGGATGTGAATTGGACTACAAATACAAAAAAAGGAAATTTACAGCTACAATTTCATTGTCGTATTATGCAATTCTTGAAAATGAAGAAATGTCAATTTTCTCATTTAATGATCAAGAAAACGAGCACATCGGTATAGCTCCATTGAAACTAAATGCTCTATTGAAGTATTCAATCAGTAGTGAAGTTAGTGCATCTGCAACACTAAATCACCTCTCGAAAAGAGAAGGGATTGATATAATTGACGAGCAATACCAAGTACTAAGAACTAAAACATATCAACCATTCACAGAAGTAAATCTCTTTGCAGAATATTCCCCTTCACATATAAGAGGATTATCTCTCTCTTTTGGATGTACGAATATCTTAGGACAAAAAACCTACTTCATACAGCCATACAATAATTATCATGGTGCATTACCTGGGTTAGGACGAAATTTTCAATTCAAAATAACATTCCAGAACTTTTAGTCATGAAGTTTAAAGCGCTTTTCTGTTTTCTCACCCTTCTTTTGCTCTCCACAGTAAAAGAAACCCATGGCAATGAGTTTCAAGGCCCAAATGACGATTTATCGAATGAGTCAACATTAAAGGCTCTGTTTGTGTACAATTTCACGAAACATATAGATTGGAGTACAACAAATACACCAAACAACAAATTTGTTATTGTTGTTACCGGCAAATCAAATGTAACCAATTGCCTTCTTTCTATTCTTAAAAACAGGAAAATACAAGAAAAGCCAATTGAAATAATAGAATCAACTTCTTTGGAAGAAATTCAAAAAGCTCAGATTCTATTTGTTACTAAAGGAACAGCAAAAAAACTGGATATTAATGTTGAAAAGTTGGCTGGGAAAGGAATATTAATTGTAACTGAGGAAGCAAGGATTAACACTCAACTATCATGTATCAACATTATTGAGATGCAGGGCAAAATGAGTTTTGAAATCAATGAATCAAACATTAAGAAATCGGGAATCAAAATCTCCAGTCAATTGCGCTCATTAGCCCGAAACGAGGAATAATTACCTTCATTTTTCATCAAAAAAAGACCAAAACTCATCATAACCTTTACCTCTTAACGACGTATAAAAAGGGGTTATGGGTATCATCAAAAGAAAATTGCTGCCACTTGTCTTACTATTGCTACTAGCAATGGTGAAGCCAGTTTTTGCGCAAATTGAGCCTAAATCAATCGACAACTTTGATACATTATCTCTTCAAGATTTAATGAACATTAAAATCACAGTTGCTTCTATCACAGAATTAACAACACGTCAATCGGCAGGAGTTATTACCAATATCTCATCTGAAGAAATTCAGGCAATGGGGGCACGCGACTTAATGGATGTTTTGCAATATGTACCGGGATTCCAATTTGGCAGTGATGTACAAGGCGCAATTGGAATTGCAGTTAGAGGAAATTGGGCGCACGAAGGGAAAGTAATGCTTTTGGTTGACGGACAAGAAATGGTTGACGGCCTCTACTCTACTTTACAATTCGGAAATCACTATCCGGTTTCAAATATTGAACGAGTTGAAATTATACGTGGACCGGGATCATCAATTTATGGAGGATACGCCGGATATTCCGTTATCAATGTAATCTCAAAGAATTCGAAAAAAGATTTAGATATACGAGCTAATGTTTCATCAGCGATCACTTCAAAAATACTCACTTCGCAAACCGGATCGATTGTTTTAGGACTAAACAAAAACAAATTAAAATTCTCTACCGAAGGGTATGTGGGAAAATCCATTCGTTCGTTAAGTCGATATACTGATGTTTATGGTAGTAGTTATGAAATGAAAGACAATTCTGACATAACGAACAGTTATATTAACAGTTCATTTGCTATTGGAAAATTTAGTAGTCGTTTTATTTATGATAATTATGAAATTTATTCGCGCGATCAATACTTAAAAGTTTCCTCAGAAGCTTATCCGGTTCTCTTTAAGAATTATTATGGCGAATTAAAATACGATTTCAGTCTTGGTACAAAATTCAAATTAACTCCGAAATTAAATTATAAATATCAAGAGCCTTGGAAAACAGTAGGAACAAATCCTGCGGATGGAATTACAGAATTAAATTTATCAAGTCAAAGAATTAGTGCCGGATTGCTCTTTAATTACGATGCATCTAAATCAATAAACATAACGGCAGGGATAACAAGTTTTAACGACAAATCACATAGCTCTGTTGATAGCATACTTTTCAGAAGCAACAACTTAACTACTTTAGAATACAATAATACAGGAGTTTTTACTCAACTTCTTTATAAAAACTCAATAGCTAATATAACAGCTGGTGCTTTTTACAATAAGAACAGCTTATATCCTTCAGCAATTGCACCTAGAATAGGATTTACAAGAGAACGAAATCTTTATCACATAAAACTCTTATATAGTCAATCATTTAGATCTCCTAGTACTCAAAACATCGACTTGTCTAATTCGATTAAGCCCGAAAAAACAGATGTTTATGAGTTAGAAGCAGGAATTAAAATAAAGAAGTCGTCGTATTTGACTTTGAATACATTCTATATCCATACAAAAGATCCCATTATTTTCTATGTAGATCCTGCCACTGAATTTGATGCATATCTAAACTCAAGTGAAACAGGCAGTATTGGCCTCGAAGCAACGTATACTGTTAAAATAAACAACCTACAACTTAACGCAGGAGCTTCATATTATCAAAGTCATGACGGAGATTCTTTGATAAACTATAGTGTTCCCGGAAATAATGACGAACACTTAGGATTATCACCACTAAAAACAACAATAGCAGGTTCTTATAAAATCACAAATCGTCTTTCATTATTTGCAGGCTTAATCTACTATAGCTCAAAAGTGGGAATTTCATCAGTTGATAAAATAAGTAGTGAGTCCATTTATAGCAGATATGATAACGAAGTAAATATTAATTTACAAGTTACATATCACCACTTCTTTCTCAAGAACCTAGATTTGATGCTAGCTGCTTACAATATCTCAGATGATTCAATACAATATATCCAACCATATAACAGTAATCACTCACCATTAACAGGGTTAGGAAGAACATTCTCTATAAAAATAAGCTATACCAATTTCTAAATTGAAAAAGGCTATTAACATACTAATCAAGCCAATCATCGTGTTGATGATTTTGCTGTCGACCACGGGATTTACTCCAAGTGGGCAGCAAGATAATCTACGTGATGAAGCGACGTTAAAAGCCCTTTTCATTTACAATTTTACAAAGCAAATTGAATGGCCATCATCAAACTTATCAAGTCAGAAATTCGTAATTGGAATTTATGGCAGAACAGAAGTTGGAGATCGATTGACACAGCTGCTTGGCTCGAGAAAGATCTTCGACAAAACATTAGAAGTTAGGCAATTAAAATCAGGCGATGAAATGGAGGCCTGTCAGATTGTATTCATTGCAAAAAGTAATGTAGTGAAGATCGCAGATCATTTCGACAAATTACAAAGCAAAGGTGTTTTAACAATTTCAGAAGAAAAAAGCATAGTTAATAAAGGCATTTGCATAAACATTCTTGAAAAAGAAGAAAAAATGTGCTTCGAAATATCAGAGTCGGCATTTAAAAAGTCGAATTTGAAAGTTTCTAAGCAACTAATAGATTTAGCAACATCAGTAAAACAATAATCATGGGACTTCGACAAGGTGCATTCAGAAAAATAGACAGGAAAATTTATGTCGTATTTTTAATGGTAATTGCCATTGCATTAATTAATGCAGTTATAAGCACATATACCATTAAACAAAGTCAGAATATTACCAGTGATATTGTAAACAATACTAATCCTTCATTAGATGCACTATCTAAAATGAATCTATTAGTTACAAGATCACGAATGCTCATTACAAACTGGGTGTATCTACCTAATAATACATCCGACAAAGACAGTTTGCGCAACTTAAACAACAACGACTATACTCAACTAAAAATCAAACTTAGTGGCTTGATGAGTAATTGGGAGAATAAAGATCATATTAAGAAAGTCAATGAACTATTTATAAAGTATGAATACCTTATGTCGCAGCAGTCAAAAATTATGCGACAACTGAATACATTTGAAGACTACCAAGATCCAGTTAAGAAATTTGCGGCAGAAGACATTTTAGAGCGAGAGATAATCCCCCATTCGGAAGATCTCACTGCTGAGCTGAAAGTGATATTACAACAAAAAACCCAAACAGCTCTTACTAAGCAAGACGATATGCTTTACCAATTTAACTTCTTAGTTATTTTGGTACTTGGATTGGCGCTATTAATAATAGGATCTATTTTATTCGCAGGATTTGTAATTACCCGCTCTATCATCTTACCGATTTTACAAGTTCGTGGTATAATTATGCAGATGGGTCGAGGAGAATTGCCGGAGTTAAAAATGAAAGTGCCTCGTAATGCAGTAGGCGAAATGATGCAGGCTCTAGGATTCCTAATTGATGGCTTCCGACAAACATCACGTTTTGTTGAAGAAATTGGTAAAGGAAATTTCAATTTCCCTTTCAAACCATTAAGTAGTAAAGATGTTCAAGGACATGCCTTATTAACGATGCGCAATCAATTGCAAGCGGCATCTGATGAAGAAGCTTCACGTCAATGGCAGAACGAAGGTTTGGTAAAATTGAATCAAATCATGCGCTCTACAAATGATGATTTCAATTTATTACTTGATAAAATTATTGAATCCATTGTTGATCATATTGAAGTTGAACAAGCGGCAATTTTCTTGTTACACAATGATGATCTTAATGATTTACACATTCAATTAGGAGCTTATCATGCGCTTAATAATAAAATCCTAAACAGCAGACGTTATGAACTCAAAGAAGGATTAATTGGTCAAGCAATTGCATCAAATAAAATAATTTCAGTTGAGCAGATTTACGACCCATACTTCACGATTGACACTGGTATTGGTGAGTCAAAATCGTGCAATATCATGATTATACCTTTAGTTACCAGCGGAAAAGTAGTTGGAGCTATTGAAGTAGCAACACTGCGCTCTTTCACTTCGGTACAGAAGGAACTTTTGGAAAAAATGGCTGAGCCGATCGCTGCTAACTTATTTAGTGTACGTGCAAACTTAATAACTACTCAGCTCCTTGAAGAATCAAGAAAGCAAGCTGATGAATTAGCATATCAAGAACAAGAGCTTCGTAAGATTAACAATGAACTTACAAAGCAATCGGAATTGTTACAACAATCAGAGGAAGAACTAAAAGCACAGCAAGAAGAATTAAAGCAAGTGAACCTTGAGCTTCAAGAGAAAGCAGGACAGTTGGAGGAACAAAACTTAGCAATTGAAGATGCACGTCAGAGTCTTGTATTTAAAGCTGAACAGCTTGAGCAAAGTAACAAATACAAATCAGCCTTCTTGGCTAATATGAGTCATGAGTTAAGAACTCCGTTAAACAGTATTCTAATTCTTGCTAAACTTTTAGCCGATAACAAAAACCACAATTTGGATAATAAGCAAACCGAGCATGCTAAAATTATTTACAAATCGGGTAATGACTTATTAACTTTAATCAATGATATACTTGACTTATCAAAAATTGAAGCTGGCAAAGTTGATTTACAGTATGAAGAATTAAATCTTAACATAGTTACCGAAGACATCCATCTGCTCTTCCGAGAACTAGCTTATGAAAAGCAAATTAATTTCGAAGTTAAAAATGAGCTAAGCGCAAGTACCACTTTAAGTGGCGACAAAGTTCGTATAGAACAAGTCATTAAAAACATGCTTTCAAATGCCTTTAAGTTTACACCTGCCGGAGGACAAGTTACGTTCAAAATAAGTACGGCGTCGCCTGAAATCACTTTCAAAGAAAAAGCCCTATTGCAAGCCGATCAAGTTATTGCAATCTCAGTAAAAGATTCAGGAATAGGAATTGCAGAAGACAAACAAAAATTAGTTTTTGAAGCCTTCCAGCAAGCTGATGGCTCAACGAGTAGGAAATTTGGAGGAACAGGACTCGGCCTGGCTATTTGTAAGGAATTAACACATATGATGGGGGGAGAACTATTATTAGAAAGCGTTGAAGGAGCAGGTAGTACTTTCACAATGTATTTGCCTCAACAAACTCCCGGAAGTGCAAATGCTATATTCGAACTCAACAAAGAGCAAATATCGAATGGAGAACAACTAAAAGAAGTTCTTAAAAAGTACGATTATGCTAATGACGAAATTAAAGATGATCGTCAAAATATTGTTCAGAACGATAAAGTAATCTTAATAATAGAAGATGACTATGTCTTTGCTAAGATGCTTATGAATCACTGTCATCGTTTTGGATTTAAAGCAATTATTGCATTACAAGGCGATCAAGGCTTAAATTACGCCAAAAAATATCTTCCATATGCAGTAATTCTCGACATGAGATTACCTGTAATGGATGGCTGGACTGTACTAAAACATTTGAAAGAAAATCGCGAACTTAATCGTATACCAGTACATATAATATCATCAGTCGACAAAAAACAGCTTGGGCTTGACATGGGCGCCGTTAACTATTTAAATAAGCCGGCTGGCGTGTCTGAAATGGAATCGATGTTCAGTAGTATTGCTTCTGTAACTGAAGTCAATTTACCTCGCATGCTTTTATTCGGCGAGGAAAATGATGAGACTAGAAAAGTTGTTCAGCTACTTCATGAAAAGGAAAAACAACTTCAAATAGACTATGCGAAAAATCTTGAAGATTGTATTGACTCCGTCAAAAATTCAAAAATTGAATGTTTGATGATTGGAAGTAATCAAGATGTAACAATTACACAAAAAATGGTACAACTTATTCAATCAAATAACGATTTAAAGGATATTCCATTGGTATTCTGTTCAGAAAATCCGGATGAATGCTTAAGAGAAGTAAGTAACTTAATACATGAAGATCATTCAGCAAAACATGGGGATGTTTTGGATGAAGCAGGGTTATTCTTGAATACTGTTAGCAAAGGGCTACACAATTTCGAAGATACCCAAATAAAAATGAGCGACCTACTGCACGGGAAAACAGTATTGGTAGTTGATGATGATGTTAGAAATATCTACTCGATGACTAATATCTTAGAAAACGAAGGATTGCAAATCATTACCGCCTTCGATGGTATTGATGCAATAAATAAACTAAAACAAAATAACCATATCGATATCGTTCTAATGGACATTATGATGCCAAACATGAATGGTTATGAAGCAATACAGGAAATTAGAAAGAACCACAACTGGAACGACCTCCCTGTAATAGCGGTCACGGCTAAAGCAATGAATGGTGATAGAGAAAAATGTATGGACGCAGGAGCTACTGACTACATGACAAAGCCGATTCAAGCCGAGCAATTGATTTCATTAATGAAAGTATGGTTATATAAGTAACAAAGAAATTTATTCTAAATAAAAGTATATGCACAACAGTAAAATTCTCATTGTCGACGATAGACCCGAGAATATCCTTACTTTAGAAAGCATTTTGGATGAGCCACACAGAACATTCATCAATGCCACTTCGGGAATGGAAGCCTTACTAATGACCAAAATTGATCAGGTCGACTTAATTCTTCTTGATTACAATCTTGATGACATGACGGGGTTTGACGTAGCTAAAGAGTTACGCAAAAATGAAAGCACAAAAAACATTCCGATTATTTTCGTCACAGCCATGTCGAAGAACGAAAGAAAGAAATTAAACGCATTTGAGATAGGCACAGTAGATTTCATCTTTAAACCATTAGATATGGAAGAGATGCAAATTAAAGTAGCTGTATTCGAAAAAATGGCTATTATGCAAAGACTTTTAACCGAAAAAGCTTCGACATAAAAGAGAAACAAATCAAATGAAACCGTTATCCTTACCGATAACGGTTTTTTTATTTACTTTTAGGTCATCCAAAATATTTAGAATGAAGCCTTATTATCGTTTAATCTCTTTCCTTCTGATTTTCATTTGCACCTCCGCCTATTCTCAAGGTGATCATAGAATGTTACCTAACGAAAAGTCGTTAATGCCCGCTTATCTTCAAAGCAGAGTAGGCTCGGTTCCTCCGGGAATTACTTCAATTACTCCTCCTTCTTCACCTGTTAGAACTATTGCGGAATGGGAAGAGCTACAAGCTTTGGTTATAGGATGGAAAACATACCCGACAATGTTAAGAGAAATTGTGAGAGCCGCAAAAACAGAAACAAAGGTTATCATTGTTTATACTTCTCCTGATAATGCTACAAGCCTTACCTCCTATTTAGCGGCAGGTGGAGTTGACACTGTAAATGTAGTTCTATTAAATGCATCATTGAATACTGTTTGGAGTAGAGATTATGGCCCTTGGAGCGCATACACCAACGATGTAGATAGCTTAGTTACTATCGACTGGATTTACAATCGCCCGAGACCTCAAGATGATTTAGTGCCTGTTGTTATTTCAAATTATATTGGTACTCCATTGTATCAAACCACTACTGCGCCATGGAATCTTATCCATACCGGAGGAAACTTCATGACTGACGGATTAGGAACAGGATTTAGTTCCAACTTAATTGTTGATGAAAATCCAAGCTTATCGATTGCTAATATCGACACAATCATGTCGCGCTTTATGGGTATTAACAGATATATCAAAATGCCTACATTACCTTATGATGCAATTCATCATATCGACATGCACATGAAATTACTTAATGAAGAAACTATCTTGATGGGAGAATATCCTCAAGGAATAGCAGATGGTCCACAGATAGAAGCGAATCTTCAATTTGTGTTAAGTAATTATATGTCGCCATTCGGAACACCTTATAAAGTAATTCGAATTCCGATGCCCGACGACAACGGGCTATATCCGAATACCTCCGGGGATTATTTTACATACACGAATTCTTCCTTCATTAACAAAACGATCATCGTACCAACTTATAATATTCCTGAGGACAGCACTGCACTTCGTATTTACAGAGAAGCGCTTCCGGGATATAATGTTGTAGGAATAACATCAACGCTAAGTATATCCGCTTTAGGAGCCTTACATTGCATTACTAAAGAAATTGGCACTGCTGACCCCTTGCTTATCGTTCATCAACCATTATCAAACACAATAGATACAATTTATGACTATCTCGTTGATGCGAGAATTCAGCATAGAAGCGGAATCGCATCTGCAGTAATTTACTATAGAACCGATACTCTTCAGCCTTATTCATCTGCAATAATGGTAAACGTCAACGGCAACGAATTTTCAGGAGCTATTCCGGCTCAATCACCGGGAACAAGAGTTTATTATTACATAGAAGCAACTTCTAACTCAGGGAAAATAGCTGTTCGTCCGATGCCGGCTCCAACTGGTTATTGGTATTTCGACGTAGATGCAGTGACAGGCATTGAAGAAACAAATGATCTCATAGCTAAATCAATCTTCCCTAATCCTGCTAGAAGCATCACATGCATACCTTTTGACTTAACAACCAACAGTCATGTTAAATGTTCGTTGGTAGATATAGCAGGACGAGAAATTCTTAGAATTGCTGATAAAAATTTAAAGGCCGGCGATCAAAAGTTTTTCTTCGATGCATCTGACTATTCACCAGGGGTGTATATGATAAGACTGGAAACCAAAAAATCAGTTCATGTTTCATCATTGGTCATTCAACCGTAACCAATAGAAACGAAAGGGCTTTATCATTGATAAGGCCCTTTTTTTATACCTTCAAGTAAATGTCTAAATTTGACGTACCCAAAACCCAACAAATTTGAGTAATTGAGTAGACCTTTTAATAAGATAAGAATTTATGATAACAGCATTAGAAAACCGATCGGGAATAATCTTTAAGGTTTCTATTGCCCTTTTTATTGTTGTGCACTTATATTTCATAAAACTTCCTCCATGTAGTATACATGTTTGGCGTCAGTGCAATACATTGGCTGTTGCTCGCAATTTTGCTGAAGAAGATATGAACATCTTTCATCCACGGGTTGACAGAAGATTTGAATCGGACGGAATTACCGGTACAGCTTTCCCTTCTTACGAGTGGATATTGGCTAACTTGATAAAAATATTCGGAAATCCTTATGCATTATCAAGAGTATTCTCATTGATTATTTCCGTAATAGGAGTTATTTATTGTTACCGATTTATAACACTTATAACAGACAACCAACTTATCGGATCTTTTACAGCCTTATCGATTTGTTGGGCACCTGAATTCTTTTATCATAGCATGAATGCATTGCCTGATATATTTGCATTAACACTTGCATTTGCATCTCTTTACTATTTTGAAAGAAGCTCAAAGGATGAATCATTGTCATACTTTTTCATATCGATGCTATTGCTTACGATAAGCGGATTAACAAAAATGCAATACTTGATGATCGGCAGTTATTATGCGATTGTATTTTTACAACATATTATACTGAGAAAGGAAAGTTTCATTAGTAAGCATCGAAATGCAATCATCATCTCCGGAATTTTATCTGTTGCTGTAACACTAGCGTGGTATAAATATGCAGCAATGCTAATAGAAAAATCGAACCTCCGAGATTTTGGCATTGAAATAAGAAACGCTAATAGCTTAAACTCAGGACTAACGATACTAAAGAAAAATCTAATTAGCGATTGGCCGGAGCTTGTTTTCGGATATGCTAATACGTTAGTTTTAATTATAGGTTTAATAGCAGTATTCTATAAAAAAAACAGCAGCCACTTCCTACCCTTTTTAAGTCTTGTTCTAATCTATTTAGTGTTTCACCTTTTAGACCTCCGCCAGATGCAAGTGCATCATTATTATATGATGCCAAGCTATTTCTTTGCAGCCGGATTAATAGCCGTCGGATTTCAATATCTCATTAAAAAGAAAAATGCTGGAATAATCATACTTTTATTGATAGCACAACCTATCTTAGCATGTGTTAGGATCATTCCTGCAAGATGGGGAAAACAGGACCTAGGAATTCCTCAGGCATTCTCGAACAATGAGCAACTCGTACGATTACAAAATGCCATTCCACCGGAAGCTAAAATTATTGCCGGCCCTGATGAATCAGGATGTATCTATTTGTACTTTTTACATAAAAAAGGATTTGGATTTGAGTACAGCGGACAATTATCGGAAGAAAAAGAACAAATAACGACGCTACAAAACTATATTGATCGTGGAGCAACGTATTTGATAACGAATGACGATGCCACCTTACAAAATGAAAAAGTCAAACAATTAATTGAAAAAGAAGTAGTGGCAGAAAATAATTTTCATGTTTTTAAGTTAATACCAAAGAAACGATGAAACGACTAATGAATAGTTTTAAATATGCCTTCAATGGATTTATGAGTCTTTATAAGACAGGAGGCAATATTCGAATCCACTTTACTGCTGCATTGGTTGTAATCGCCTTAGCTTATGCTTATAAAGTATCCGCTATAGAATGGACGGTCTTACTGATTTGTATTGGAGTTGTTATATCGGCAGAAGCCATGAATACCTCTCTAGAGAAATTAACCGACATGGTATCACCCGACTTCAACAAAGAAGCCGGCAAAATAAAAGATATTGCAGCCGGTGCGGTTTTAATTCTTGCAATAATGGCAGCAATAATCGCGATAATAATTTTCTATCCTTATTGTTGCGGGTAATTAAATACCGGCATTCGTTCTGAATAATTTCACTGCGATTGCCATCAATACAACACCAAATACTTTTCTGATAATACTGATTCCGGCTTTCCCGAGAAGTTTTTCTAATGGTTCAACCATTCGCAATACCAAATAAACAACAATCATATTTACAGTAATACCAACCATGATAGTAGTAGTATCATATTGAGCACGCAAAGAAATTAAAGTAGTCATTGTTCCGGTACCAGCAATTAACGGAAAAGCAATAGGAACAATAGAAGCTGTTTCCGGAATTTCATCACGATACAAACGAATTCCCAAAATCATTTCCAACGCCAAGAAAAATATTACCAATGAACCGGCAATAGCGAATGAAGAAACATCTATCCCAATCAATTTTAAAATACTTTCACCTAAGAATAAAAAAAGCACCATAATTAAAAGGGATGCGAAAGTGGCCTTTTCTGCGTGAATAAATCCAACACGATTTCGTGTTTCGATAATCACAGGCAAAGAACCAATGATATCAATTACGGCAAACAAAATCATTGTAACCGTAATAATGTCTTTAACTGATAATTCCATTTAGGGTAGGTTTGGGATGCAAAGGTACTTATTCTAAAATAAACGGTTTTTAATTAACTAGCACAACCATTCGCAATCAATTGATATTCAACGTTTCAAACATATTTCACAAGCTTCAAAAGCCACTTTAACCAAATCTTAAGATTTCTCTGACACAAAAATGACACATAATAAAAACAAAATCCATTGTTGCGTGTTAATTTTGCATTCTCTTAAAACAAGATGCGTAAACTCATTTCATATCTCCTTCTATTTCTTATGTTGTCAGACATGGCAATGTCGGCAATAGATACTATTCGTGAGGTTAGTTTTCCTGAATTGAATGCTATTAAATACTCTTTAGTAGAAGAGAAAGAAGAAAAGAGCAAAGAAACAGGGAAGGATCAAATCAAATTTTTCGGTACTACGTACTCGTTAGACCTTCTCTCAACGTCATCATCATCAAATTGCTTTGCCGACATCGCATTTTATATTAGCGAATGTCATAAACAGTTATTAGAAATTCCTCCGGAAGCCTGATTTTTATTTCAGGTATCTTTTATTCACCTGAAAAAAATTTATTCAATCTTTCTTGAAATATTTCTAATTCCTAATCTAAATAATTAAGGAATAGGTTGCTTGCGACATAATGTAAATTATCATAATGCGCAATGTAATTCCTGTCCTACTAAAAACTATGAATTTAAATAAAGCAACACTGCGAAACGATATCCAATCCGGCTTAGTAGTATTCTTAGTTGCATTGCCATTATGTCTTGGTATTGCGCTTGCCAGCGGAGCGCCGTTATTTGCCGGAATTATATCCGGAATTATCGGAGGTATTGTTGTAGGTATGTTAAGCAATTCTCAATTGAGCGTATCAGGTCCCGCAGCAGGATTAACAGCAATTGTATTAAGCGCCATAACAACTTTGGGTAGCTTCGAAGTATTTCTACTTGCGGTAGTACTTGCAGGAGTTATACAACTATTATTAGGTCTAGCAAAAGCAGGAACAATATCAAATTATATACCGAGCAATGTAATTGAAGGTATGCTAGCTGCTATCGGAATAATTATTATTCTCAAGCAACTTCCTCATGCAATTGGTTATGATGTCGACAACGAAGGGGATTTCTTCTTCATTGAACAATCCGGAAGCAATACCTTCTCCGCAATAATCAACGCCATCAACTATTCGCATCCCGGAGCAATTATTATCACTATTGTATCACTGATAATTTTAATTGCCTTCACCAAAGTAGAATTCTTAAAGAAAAATAAGGCAATACCGGGAGCATTAATTGCTGTAGTTGCCGGTATCGCGATTAATGAAACATTTAAGATGACAGGATCAACACTAGCAATTTCGCAAGAACATCTTGTCAATCTTCCTACTCCGGGAAACTTCAATGAATTTGTTGGTCAATTCTCCTTTCCTAATCTGACAGCGATTAGTAATCCTGAGGTTTGGGTTATTGCGCTCACCTTAGCAATTGTAGCAAGCATCGAAACATTATTATGTATAGAAGCGGCAGATAAGATGGACCCGTTAAAGCGTTATACAAATACCAATAGAGAATTATTCGCACAAGGCATTGGGAATATTGCCAGTGGGCTTATCGGAGGTTTACCAATGACGTCTGTAATTGTTAGAACATCGGCAAATGTAAATTCAGGAGGCAAAACTAAAGCATCAACAATTGTACACGGAATACTATTATTAGTGGCTGTATTAACTATTCCGCTAATCCTCAACAAAATTCCTTTGGCTTGTCTTGCTGCAGTACTATTAATGATAGGATATAAATTGGCCGGGCCTACCATCTTCAAGCATATGTGGAAAGGCGGAAAATATCAATTTATTCCTTTTATAGTAACAGTAATAGCCGTAGTATTTACTGACTTACTTAAAGGTGTAGCAATTGGATTCATCTTCTCTGTATTCTATATTCTTAGAGCGAATTTAAAGTTAGCTTACTTCTTCAAAAAAGAAGATTACCATGAAGGCGAAATTATTACAATAAAGTTAGCGCAAGAAGTCTCGTTTCTAAACAAAGCTGCAGTAAAGCAAACTTTGCATCACTTACCAAGTGGAAGTAAAGTAGTAATTGACGCTTCCGACACTTTCTATATCGACTATGACGTACTTAAAATCATAAGCGACTTTATAGGAAACACTGCGAGTGACAAAAAAATAAATATTACACTTAAAGGATTTAAATCAGAATACAAACTTGAAAATGCGGCAACGCACGTAATCTCAAAATAAAATAATAATGAAAGCACATACATCAGAAACACAAGCATCAATCACTCCTCTAAGAGCGCTAGATATCTTAAAAGAAGGAAATTTACGTTTCGTAAATAATTTAATGGCCGATCGCAATTTACTTATGCAGGCTAATGAAACACGCGAAGGTCAATGGCCGTTTGCAGTAATCTTGAGTTGTATTGACTCTAGAACATCAGCAGAGTTAATATTTGATCAAGGGTTAGGCGACATTTTCTCAATTCGTATAGCAGGCAACGTAGTTAATACTGATATCCTTGGCAGCATTGAGTTTGCTTGCAAGGTCGCCGGATCGAAATTAATTGTAGTACTAGGACATACTCAATGTGGTGCTATTAAAGGAGCATGTGATCATGTAGAGATGGGAAATCTTACCGAATTATTGTCGAAAATACAACCTGCAGTATACGAAGAAAATGAAGTATCAGATCATTCTTTAAGAAATTCGAAAAACAACAAATTTGTTGCTAACGTAACTAATTTAAACGTTAAGAGATCCGTTTCTTCAATTGTAAATAGAAGCTACATCCTAGAACAAATGCTCGAAAAAGGCGAAATCGCTATAATAGGTGGAGTTCACAATTTAGAGACAGGAAAAGTTGATTTCATGGAAGACACTTTAATTTCTGATAGAGATTCGATGATGAAAGCGCTAAAATAAAAAAGGCTTTATAAGGTTAGGTTTATAGTAGGTTGGATAAGGGAAGGGCAGTAGTTTTGTCCTTCCCTTTGTTTGTTATGTTCGACTTGTTATTTACTTTTAATGCATGAAACAATTGCTTCTATTGTTCTTATTCCTAAGTGCCATTTGTCAAGCACAAACTCCCTCATTAAACGATCATACCGTTTGTTTTTATTACAATTGGTATGGTTCTAATTCAATTGACGGGAACAATTACCATTGGGCTCATCCTGTGATGCCTCAAAACGATAATGACACTACTAAAAAATTCTTCCCGGGCAATGGAGATATTGGAGCTAACTTTTATCCCTCAAATGGCGAATATAGTAGTGCTGATCCGGCGCTTATCGAAAAACACATGCAAGAAATTGAAAGTGCGGGAATAGGAATAATTGCAGTAACATGGCTTGGAGAAAATGATTATACTTTTAAGAGTGTAACTCCCCTACTCGATGCTGCATCTCGACATGGAATTAAAGTGTGTTTCCAAATAGAACCTATCGTTCGTAAAACAGTTTTTAGTACATGCGATGCCGTTAGATTCATCATCGATAAGTTTGGCAATCATCCGGCCTTCTACAAAAGCAAAGAAACAAATCGCCCAATGTTTTTTGTGTATGACAGTTATGTAATTCCCGCAAAAGAATGGGCAGTAGTATTAAGTGATTCAGGAAAGCAAAGTATACGAAATTCCAAATATGACTCCGATATGATCGGACTTTGGTGTTGGAAGGAAGATAGTTTATTCTTCGAGCAATCGGGTTTCGACGGATTCTATACTTATTTTGCTAGCCGCGGATTTACTTTTGGCTCTACTCCTGAAAACTGGTCTTCACTGCAAAAATGGGCTGATTTACACAAACAAATTTTCATTCCTTCAGTTGGACCGGGATACAACGACGAACGTATTCGTCCGTGGAATACTCGAAACAATAAAGATCGCGAAAACGGGAAATACTATGATCGAATGTTTGAAGATGCAATAGCATCTAAAGTAAAATGGATTGGCATAACATCTTTCAACGAATGGCATGAAGGAACACAAATTGAACCGGCGACGAAACATATCGTTAAGCAATATCAATTTTTAGATTACGGTGAGCTTAATGAAAACTATTATTTAATTCGCACTAACTATTGGTTACAACAATGGAAAGAAAGTAAAAGCCATTAAAAAGCAAAGCCCCGAATTTCTTCGGGGCTTTTTGATTATTTCAATTTAAATGTTTCCAAAAACTTAGTAGTGTAATTACCTTTTCTGAAGTTTTCATCTTGCATTAATTGCTGATGGAAAGGAATTGTTGTCTTCACTCCTTCGATTACGAATTCGCTCAAGGCTCTTTCCATCGTTTGTATTGCTTCTTCGCGTGTTTGAGCGATAGTGATCAACTTAGCGATCATACTATCGTAATACGGAGGAATAGTATATCCTGCGTAGATATGAGAATCTACACGAACACCATGTCCGCCGGGTTGATGCAACACAGTGATTTTGCCTGGTGAAGGACGGAAATCATTGTAAGGATCTTCGGCATTGATACGGCATTCGATTGCGTGCATTGTAGGGAAGTGATTCTTTCCGCTGATAGGAACGCCTGCAGCAATTTTAATTTGTTCTTTAATTAAGTCGTAGTTAATTACCTCTTCAGTAACCGGATGTTCTACTTGAATACGCGTATTCATTTCCATGAAGAAGAACTTACTATGCTTGTCCACCAAGAATTCGATGGTACCAACACCTTCGTAACTACTTGCCAATGTAGCTTTGATAGCAGCCTCTCCCATTTCTTGACGAAGTTTATCTGTCATGAAAGGAGAAGGAGTTTCTTCAGCCAATTTTTGGTGGCGACGTTGGATTGAGCAATCACGTTCACTCAAGTGACAAGCTTTACCGTACTGGTCGCCGGCAACTTGGATTTCGATATGGCGAGGTTCTTCTATGAACTTCTCCATATACATACCATCATTTCCGAAAGCAGCACCCGCTTCTGTTTTTGCGGTTTCGAAAGCTTTCTCCATTTCGTCTTCCTTCCAAACGATGCGCATACCTTTACCACCACCGCCGGCAGTTGCTTTCATGATTACAGGATAGCCGATTTCCAAAGCTACTTTTTTAGCTTCTTCAATGCTTCCTAACAATCCTTCAGAACCGGGAATAGTTGGTACACCGGCAGCTTTCATTGTTGCTTTCGCGCTAGCCTTATCACCCATTGCATCAATTTGCTCGGGAGTAGCTCCAATGAATTTAATTCCGTGTTGGCGACAGATAGCAGAGAATTTAGAATTCTCCGATAAAAATCCGTAGCCCGGATGGATAGCATCAGCATTGGTAATTTCTGCCGCTGCAATGATGCGAGGAATATTCAGATATGAATCACGGCTTTGCGGAGGTCCGATACAAACGGCCTCATCTGCAAAACGAACATGCAAACTTTCTTTGTCGGCAGTAGAGTAAACAGCTACTGTACGAATATTCATTTCTTTACACGTGCGAATAATGCGTAACGCAATTTCACCACGGTTGGCAATGAGAATTTTCTTAAACATAGAGATTGAATAATTAATAATACTGCGTAATTAAACGCAACGCATTTCTATTAACTCGGATCTACTAAAAACAATGGTTGATCGTACTCAACCGGTGAAGAATTATCGATTAATACCTTCACGATTTTTCCCGACACTTCCGATTCAATCTCGTTGAATAATTTCATTGCTTCAATGATGCAAAGCACTTTACCTGGCTTAATTTCATCACCTACGTTCACGAAGTTTGGTTTCTCAGGATTCGATGCACGATAGAAAGTTCCGATCATCGGACTCTTCACTGTGATATATTTCGAATCGTCGCTAGCAGGTGCTGCTGCAGGTGCTGCAGGAGCTGCAGGTGCGGGAGCCGCTACCGGTGCTGCCTGAGGCATTGCATGTACTACGGGAGCAGTAGTTACTACTTGCTCAACCACACGTGTTGTACCATTTTTAATGGTAATTTTAATATCAGAAGTTTCAAGGCTCACTTCACTTACACCCGCCTTCGATACAAATTTTATCAGTTCTTCAATTTCCTTTTTATTCATAAGGAGTTAGTTTTAGAATCGATAAAAATAGTCTAAAAATGTAGATTGAAGCCTTTTTTCGCTGTCTTTTTGCCTTTTTTTGTTGAAAAATGATGATTTCGAGGCTATTTTAACGTTTTTTTAGCAAATCCAAGAAATCAACAAGTGTAAAAGACAGATCCGGGAAATCGACTAAATGCTTATGTCTAATTACATAATCTGTATAATCTTCACCGGACAATCAGCAGCTACTGATCGTGAAAAGTCGGCTTCTGATTCGGGAATAGCTAAAATGGCTTTGTCTTTTTTTAGTTCAGCATTAAGTAAAGTGGCTTTTCCATCTTTCTTCGACATTCGCCAGTACTCGGGCTGTTTCTCGTGACAAACTCCACAGCCTATACACTTCATGCGTGTATGAATAATTTTAGGCATGATGAATTATACGAGCTTATATAGTTTATCTGACTTTGATATTTTTTCTGCAATTGTAAATGTTACGCGATCTCCTTTTTGTGCTTCTTCGGCATCATTTCCATTCACGCGAAAATCGTCGAGTTCAACTTTTACCATTCCATAATTAGGACCCATGATCATAATTTGATCACCTTTTTTCATCTTTCCTGATTCTACTACAAACTCACCTACTCCTGCATTCGGATAATATCTTACTCCTTTTGCTACATATACTTTCTTCACTGTTGCTGCATTACCGGGATTAGGTGTCCACTCTCCTAATTTACGTCCTAAATAATATCCTTCCCAGAACCCTCTGTTATATACCGTCTCTAATTCTTTCATCCATTCAGCAGCACGCTCTGCAGTGAATGTCCCTGCAGCTACAGCCTCCACGGCTTCCTTGTAACATTTAGTCGTTGTAAAAACGTAATCGGCCGACTTACCTCTTCCTTCAATCTTTAATACATCAACACCGGCATTAATTACTTGATCAAGAATTTCGATGGTACACAAATCTTTTGGCGACATTATATATTCATTGTCGACTACCATTTCATTTCCGGTTTCAAGATCTGTTACTTTATATGGTCGTCGACAATTCTGCGTACATGCTCCGCGATTAGCAGAAGCATTTTGCTCATGCAAACTCATATAACATTTTCCTGATACAGCCATACATAATGCGCCATGCACAAAAGTTTCAATGCGAATCAGCTCTCCTGAAATACCACGTATATCGCGACGAACAATTTCTTTAGTGATGTTTTCTATTTGCGTCATTGTTAATTCGCGCGCAAGAACGATTACATCAGAGAAACGTGAAAAGAAAGTTACTGCTTCAATATTACTAACATT
>ENA-UOWE01002119-UOWE01002119.1-activated-sludge-metagenome-genome-assembly--contig:-NODE-2119-length-22507-cov-17.135756_pt1 | contig 22507 bp, 10 predicted proteins | sample MGYA00249841_ERZ761562 | MGnify/ENA primary metagenome ERZ761562 (study PRJEB28883, sample SAMN05720200) | activated sludge metagenome | isolation source: Anaerobic digester | place: Japan... | reverse complement strand
ACCGGTGAAGAGAGGGTAGATATGACTTTCAGAGCTTTGCAACCATTTTCAAGGCAGATAAAGGAAGCTATAGGTAACAGGCGAGTTATACTTAAGCCGAATAATGTTTCAAGCAACATTCAGCTAAGTGCAACACATGCAGATACTCTTGAAGGGATTCTCGAGTTTCTGAAGTCGATAAGAAAGCTCAACAATGTCGTTATTGCCGAATCGGCTGCCGATGGTCCTACAATGAACGCTTTCAGCAATTTCAATTATCTGAAACTTGCTGATAAATATCCGGTTAAATTTATGGATCTCGATAGTGAAGGATATGAAATTATTCATGTATTTGATGAAAGAGATTTTGCGCCGCATGCTGTAAGGTTTTCAAAAGTATTACTCGATCCCGGTTCATATATTGTTTCTGTAGCAAGGTTGAAGACCCACGATCGTATTATTGCGACACTCTCTTTGAAAAACATAATAGTTGGTTCGGCAATCAAGGATCCTGGTTTTACTTTCGGGAAAGACCGTAAAGAAGGTGCAAGAAGTGATAAATCAATTGTGCATGGCGGAGGATACAGGGGTATAAACTATAACCTTTTCGACATTGCCCGACGGCTGCATCCTCACCTTGCAGTTATTGACGGATATGAAGGAATGGAGGGCAATGGTCCTACCGCAGGAACTCCTGTTGACCACAGAGTTTGTATCGCCAGCACCGACTGGCTTGCAGCCGACAGAGTGGGAGTGGAACTTATGGGCATTGATTTCGGCAATATAGGCTATCTGACATATTGTGCTCAGGCCGGACTGGGAAATGCCGATCTTGCTAAAATTGAAATTATCGGAGAAAGGATAAGCGATCATATAAAAACATATAAATTACACAGCAATATCGAAAAACAGCTTCTCTGGAAGAAACCGGTAAGCTGACAAAAGATGGCAATTATTGCAGAAGCTTATTTTATTGACACCTATTTTGTAACTTTATCATTATTATCGTAATACAAATCTTTAAAACAAAAATAAAATGAAAACATCAAGAAGAACATTTATAAGAAATACCGCTATGGCAGTTGCCGGTGCCGTTGTTTTACCCAAGACCATTCCTCCTGTACCACCAAAAGCAAAAGGCATTGTAGGGCTTCAGCTTTATTCAATCCGCACCGAAATGGGGAAAGATCCTGTCGGGTCGCTCAAACAGATAGCCCAGATAGGATACGTTTATGTTGAGCATGCAAATTATGTTAATGGTAAATTTTACGGATACGCGCCTGTCGAATTCAGAAAAATACTCGACGACATGGGTTTAAAAATGATTAGCGGCCATACTGCACTTAATCCGAATCACTGGGACGCTTCGAAAAATGACTTTGCCGACAGCTGGAAAAAGCTTGTAGATGACGCCGCAATACTTGGTCAGGAATATGTTATAAGTCCTTCGATGATTCAGTCAATGTACCGAACTTACGACGATTTGATGAGAACAATAGATATTTTCAACAAAGCCGGTGAACTGTGTAAAAAGAATAAAATGAAATTCGGATATCACAATCACGATTTTGAATTTAAAACCGAATTTAATGGTGAAAAAATGTTCGATATCATTATGAAGTCAATCGATCCGAAGATGGTAGTCATACAGCTCGATATGGGTAATCTTTATAATGGCGGCGCAAATGCTATGGAAGTGGTTAAGAAATATCCGAAAAGATGGGAAAATATTCATGCCAAGGACGAGATAGAGACAGAGAAGGGTAGGTTCGAAAGTTGCATATTAGGGGAGGGTATCGTTAATGCAAGAGAAGTACTCGACATTGCAACGAAAATCGGCGGAGCAAAAGTTTATATTATAGAACAGGAAGCATATCAGGGTAAAAGTCCTATGGAATGTGTGAAGGCCGACCTCGAAGTGATGAAAAAATGGGGATATGTGTAGAAAAGGATAAAGGAAAAAGGATAAAGGAAAAAGGAAAAAGGGAAAGACAAGATAAAATAAGGGAGTAAAAAAGTATAAAGTTTAATAAACAGGAGAACGAATGAGGTATTGACTGTAATCTCCTATTATAAAATTATTTCAGGGAGGAGTATCCCGTTTTAGGTTTGCGGACTAAAAGGTTCGGATTTATCCTGATTGAATAATTTGATTGTTTCATTTTGCATCAATACCCATATCGAATATACTCCGGCCAGTGTGCCTACAGGGATATTAAAGCAGCAGATAACTGAAACAACCATGACAAGTATTCGGGCCCAGTTCTTATATGAGAGCAAGCCGATACCGCCTATGATGCCGAGTAATGAAACTGATCCAATAAAAAGTGGTATGGCAGTTCCAATAAATGATATTACTGTTTCTGCTATCTCATCACCCAGAACCAGACCTTTTACAAACTTCATAACTGCAAAGACACATGCTGCACCTAAAAAACCAAGCGAATTCAGAACTATCCTGAGAATTGCGACTAATGTGACCTGTTTTTTCAATTTTAAATCTTCCATTGTCTTATTGCGTTTTTATTTTTTATCCTAATGACGGTCTTTCTTTTCAGTTTGATGCATTAATCTATAAAAATAGTGAATTAAGATTTAAAAAGGTCAAAAATTTTAACAAGAATGTTAAGGAAATATTTTACAATTTAATGAGTTTTATAAATTTGTAGATGAAAGCAAATAATTATGAAAAAGAAAATTATTTTCATTTTTTCCTTTATTCTGGTTGCATGGTTTTTAGCTTCATGTGAAGAAAGATGCAAGTTCTGCAAGAGGGTGACTTATGAAAACGGCACAGTTGTTAACGAAACCGAAGAGATTGAATATTGTGGAACAGACCTGGTCAAACAGGAGGCTCTCCCCGATGTTACAGTGGGCAATCTTGTAACCAAGGTCGAGTGTAAGTAGTCAGTATCTGACTCCGATCAGTGTTACATCGTCAACCTGGGGATTATCTCCACGCCATTCTTCGAATATTTTATCGAGCAATTCACCTTGTTCCAGCATTGGTTTGGGAGCAAGTTCCACAAGGGTTTCTTTCAGTTTCCCCGACATAAATTTTTTTTGATAAGGCCCTCCGAATTGATCGGCATAACCATCTGAAAAAATATAGAAAGCATCCCCTTTCATAATGTCAATTTTGTGAAGTGTAAAAGGCTGCATTTTGTAGTGAATGGCTACAGGCATTTTGTCAGGCCTGTAATGGACCAATTCTTTGCCCCTCACAAGGTAAAGAGGGATATTTGCACCTGCAAACCATAGGATGTTATTGTTAAAGTCGAGTGTACATACTGCGGCATCCATTCCGTCTTTAACCGAATCTTCATCAGCAACCTGTTTCAGGGATGCGATAACATTTTCTCTCAGTCTGTTAAGAATCTGATCGGGCATCAGAATATTTTTTTCGTTCACTATTTCATTCAGGAGTGTTACGCCCAGCATACTCATAAATGCACCTGGAACACCATGCCCGGTACAATCTGCTACAATGATTACCTGAAAATTGTCTTTCGAGCTAATCCAGTAGAAGTCACCGCTTACTATTGCCAGAGGTTTATAAAGAACGAAGTGTTCGAGCTTATCGCTGAACAGTTCAAGGGAAGGTATAAGTGCTGTCTGAATCCTTTTCGCATACATTATACTATCGGTGATATGTTTTTTCTGGTAAGCTATCTGGTCGCGCTGTGCCGCAGCTATATCTCTCTGCTTCTCAATTTCATCTTTTTGTGCCGATATAAGCCTGTTTTTTTCTTCGAGGGCAATATTGGCTTCTTTCTTTATCCTGTAAGCCCTTAATATAAAATAAGCAAGGGTGCCGACAAGCAAAAGTGCAATAAGTACAAAATAAAGAACAAGCTTTTGCTTTTCAAGAGTTGCGAGTTGAATCATAATTTTATTTTCTTGCTCTTCGATTTTAGTCAGTTGCTCTTTTATCAATAATAACTGGCTGTCAATTTTTGCTTTCTGTGCTAACAGGGTATCTTTTTGGGCTTTTACTTCATTTTGCTGCTGGATTATAATCTGTCGCTGAGTATCCATCTCTCTTCTCTGACGTGAAATCTGAGCTATCTGCTCATTCAGGATTTTTTGTTTTTGTTCAAGCTCTTTCTCTTTAAGCAAGATTTGATTATTTAGACTATCGAGCAGCCTTTTCTGTCTCAGAATCTCTTCCTTCTGCTGATCAATTGTTTCGAGTTGCCTGTTTATTGTTTCTTTTTGTAGCTCAATTTCTATACTTGCCTGATTATAAAGATTTTCCCAGTCTTCTTTCGTTTTGACTGCAGTAAGAAGCAAACTTTGTGGAACAGACATACCCTCTTTCCTGATGTATTCATCATTTATGTCGAATCTCGGCTTCCCATTAACTACTATAAAATTTATCATCGACTCCCTGAATTCGTATCCCTCAGTTATTAGCATTGTACGTTTGCCGGCAATTTTATCTTTCACTTTATTCAGGTCAAAACCTGCATTTTTATTTAAATAAAGAACCTGGACATGTGTTAAACTTTCGAGGTTTTTAAAGCCGAATATCCTTACAGGCTTGTCCTGTATCCTGTTCCTGGTCTTTGCAAGATTCATCATTTCATCAATCAAATCGTAATCACCGAGCAATACGCCTATTTTAAAAGAGGACGAATCGGCAAATTCCGGACCGAAGTCAATGTATCTGGCAAGGTCGAATATATAAAGTGCTCTTGTTGCATTGTCAAATCCATTTTGAGCTTCAAGGCCTTCAAACTGCGAAATAATCAAGATTAGAAATGCAATTTTTTTCAGGTTGAAATTAGTGCAGGTCATAAATTTCTATTTATTACAACGAATTTGCTAAATTTTATTCAAGATTCCAAATCAATTATAAATTAACTTAATACATTAGTGTTGAAAAAATGTTAATAATTTTAAATAATATAATTATTATTATACTTAATTTGTCATAAATTTATTGCCTGAATTGAATTCTTCAAATGGGTGTCACATATAATAATTTGGATTTACGCGACAAGAAGATTGTGATCATAGAGGATGATATACCTTCAGTGAAATATTATAAAACTCTTCTTGAAAATTCAGGTGCAGTTGTAGAAGTTTTCGAAAATGGCAAAGATTTTACTGATTACATAAATAACTCCAACGATTCAATAGATGCAGTTATAGTTGATTTTCTCATACCTTTTATTAACGGCATCGATTGTATAAGAATAATGAGAAGAAAAAATCGTACAACGCCGGTAATTATGATTACTGCCTACTTTTCTGAGCAGACAAGAAATGAAGCATTAATAGCAGGCTGTGACGAATATGTCCTTAAACCTGTTTTTCCCGAGAAGCTCTTCTGTGTTCTCGGGAAATTTCTAAGGCCTGAATGGAGTTATTCACGTTCCTGATTCCAATAAATTTTTTTACTTTATTTCCGGTTGTAACAGTCTTACATAATTTCTGTAATAACTTTCAAGTTTATCTTCAACTTCTTTCGCAAAATCGGCGAAACCATTGTCTTTAGCAGCAGTTGCTACCCGGGATAATGATTGAAGTGATAATTGAATTTCATAGTCGGCCGAAAGTAAAATATTTTGTGTTTGTTTGAAGTAGTAATCGAGCCTGTTAAAATTGTATGATGTGAAGCTCTTTGAAAGAGCAATAGCTTTCTCACCGCCACCTGCCTCATAGTAAGCTTCAATAATATCAGGAATAAACATATCGTGAGGAACTTTTTCAACAGGTATCATCTCCATGCAATAATCGAGAACTTTCAATGCTTTTTCCTTTTGACCTTCGGCAACCAGCGATTTTGCCAGTCGCGCATAATTGTATCTCGCTTTTATAACTGTAAGAGTTCGCCTGTGATTGTAGTCTATATATACGTCTTTTTCTTTTGCTCCACCCCAAACAAAACGATTCATCATATTTTCATAAAGTATTTCAGTATCTACTCTTCCATATTCGAGCCAATTTTTATTTTGTGACTTTATCGGAACCAGTCTATAAGCAAGCCCTTCAAGTTGGAAATATTCCTCAAGGCCCATTGCGTCGCTATGATAACCGGTAACGTAATAAATTGGTCTTTTCCAGTTGTTATTTGCAAGAATATCGAGAATAATAAGCTGACTTTTCATAATCGAATTTCCTTTTAAAACGATATCAATGTAAGGCACTATCTTATCCGCATCTTTCCGTTTCACAGTTCCCGATGCAATAACTGCGGCCGAATCAACAGGAATACGGATTGTTCGTGAAGGAATTACATCGAGTTTTTCAGTTGCCGATATCTGAACTTTTGTTGCATCGTTTTCGCTCATCACCCAATCAATAACCGTCTTAATATTGACAGGATCTTTAGTTTTTTCTACGATAAATACCTGATTGTTTACTCCGTCGTAATATTTATATGTCGGCAGAGAAATTGGAAGAGGATCCGATTCGTACGCTTTGAATTTCATCTGGTCTATATACCAATCGGTATTAAGTAGCATCAGATTACATACACGAACATCGGTTCTCATTCCTTCGACTTCCTGTGCATACCATAGAGGGAAGGTATCATTATCGCCGTTAGTGAAAAGAATTGCTTCAGGAACGCATGAATTCAGATAGTTAAAAGCAACATCCCTGGCAAGGTATCGTCCTGATCTGTCGTGGTCATCCCAGTTTTGGTTGCCCATTATTAACGGGACTGCAGCGAAGCACACAATACCTGAAACAGAAGCAGAAAGTATTTCGTTTAATTTCTTTGAAAGCCCCTCAAAAAGTGCAAGAACTCCAAGTCCAATCCATACCGAAAAGAAATAGAATGAACCCACATAAGCATAATCGCGTTCTCTCGGCTGATTAGGATATTGATTCAGGTAAATCACAATGGCAATGCCGGTCATTATAAACAAAAGCATAATTATCCACCAGTTCTTATTATCTCTGCTGAAGTGATAGAACATACCTACAAGTCCAAGAATAAACGGAAGCATATAATAAACATTCCTTGAAGGATCTTTCTTCATTTCTTCAGGCATATCTTTTATACTTCCAACTCTTGGTGCATCAAGAAAATCGATACCTGTTATCCAGTTACCGTTAATTGGTCCTCCGTAACTCTGGGTATCGTTTTGTCTTCCGGAAAAGTTCCACATGAAGTAGCGGAAATACATAAAATCGAGCTGGTATGTAAACATGAATCGCAGGTTCTCAAAAAAAGTAGGTTTACGTATAATTTTTTTCTCTCCGCTCTGGTCGGTAACCTGAACAGGGACACCCTTCATACGCGACCATTCCTGATAAACCTGCTGGTGGTCGCTCTGGTCGCTCCACATACGCGGGAAAAAAGTAATAAACCTTTTGTCGTATTCCCTTACAATATCATGACTTGTAACTTTATATTTTCCATTTACAACGCTATATTTCGGTTTTCCTTCTTTGTAATTAATCACTGGTGCATTAAAATATGGTCCTTTGAGAAGAGGCCGCGAACCATACTGCTCACGGTTAAGAAAGTATAGCAGATTGAACGCATTTTCGGGGTTGTTTTCATCGATAGGCGGATTTGCCCATGAACGAATAACAATGATTGAATTTGCAAAATATCCTATCAGGATAACAGCAATTACTGTAAGTGTTGTATTTAAAAGCCGAATGTTCTTACCTGACGAGTGCCATATAAAAAATATCATACCCGCCAGCAGAAGAATACTAAGAAAGAAAGAATCCGAAACAATCCAGATTCCTGAAAAGAAAATCGCAGCAGAAGCCAGCAGGATTATCTTTTTTTCTCCTGAACCAGTAAGAGTTGCCCTTATAGCAAGAATAAAAAATATCACAACAAGAAGGGCATGAACAATCATACCACTATTTATGGGTAAACCAAGAGAATTGACAAAGAAAAGATCAAATCTGGAAGATAACTTTACAATCCCGGGGATTAAGCCGTAAAGAATCAGTGCAAGAAGAACAAAAGAAAGAGCGGTGGATATTAAAAATCCTTTCCATGTAAATTTATATTTCTTAAAATAATAAACCAGCACTATTCCAGGTAGTGTAAGGAGGTTAAGCAAATGAATACCTATTGACAGGCCGATCAAAAAAGCAATAAGAATAATCCATCTATCGGCATATTTTTCGTCAGCACACTCTTCCCATTTGAGTATTGCCCAAAAAACTATTGCAGTAAAAAGGGATGAACAGGCATAAACTTCACCTTCAACAGCAGAAAACCAGAATGAATCTGAGAAAGTGTATGCAAGTGAACCAACTATACCTGCTCCCATTATGGCGATTATCTTACCGGTAGTATAATCCTGTTCACCTTTTATCAAAATTTTCCTTGCCAGGTGAGTTATGGTCCAGAAAAGAAAAAGAATGGTAAATGCGCTTGCCAGTGCCGACATGGAATTAATCATTGCGGCCACCTTCGATTCATCTCCTCCGGCAAACAGGGAGAAAAACTTCCCCATTACCATAAAAACAGGATTCCCGGGAGGATGCCCTATCTCAAGCTTATACGCAGAGGCTATGAACTCGCCACAATCCCACAGACTTGTTGTGGGTTCTATGGTAAGGAGATAAGTAACTGCAGCAACAAGAAAAATTACCCCTCCCGTAATATTATTTATCAGCCGGAATCGTTTCATTACTTCAGACTGTTATTCAAATCATAAAATTCAGTTGTCGAAAATACTGATTTTTTCTTAAAGCTTACAAAAAAGCAATCCTATTGAATGATTTAAATATAAATTTCAATAAACAATGGCCAAAAATATGATAAATGTTTTAAAAGGATATTTATTTCATAGTTTTGTATAAATAGTTTTCATGTTGAAGAATTGTTTTCATACAACAGTGATTTTATTTTTTCTTTTCTCACCTCTCCATGCACAGTATTATGATACAGGAGAAGATCCGGCTTCGATCAGATGGCTTCAAATTAAAACAGGAAAGTTCAGAGTTATATATCCCGAAAGCTTTGGTAATGAAGGAATAAAGTTTGCCAATGCCCTCGAGGAATCGTACAGGAAACTATCCATTTTCTATCCTGATATAAAGGTTCGCATCCCGGTCATAATCCATAATTATACAATTAACTCGAATGGCTATGTTGCCTGGGCTCCACGAAGGATGGAGATATATCCGACACCTGAGCAAAATACCATTCCGATCGATAATATAGAGCAGCTCACTTTGCACGAAATGGGTCATGTGATGCAAATGAGTGCCCTTAACAAAGGCTTCTCGAAGTTAATGGGAATCCCATTCGGCGAACAATATTATGGTGCGCTGGCAGTCTATATACCATTGTGGTTTATGGAGGGCGATGCAGTTCTTGTAGAAACCTTGCTTTCCGAATCTGGCCGCGGACGATCACCTGATTTTCTAAAACAGGTTAAGGCTATTTCCGTCGAGAAAGGCAAATTATACAGTTATGATAAGATGCTTCATGGATCATTCAGAGATTATACTCCTGATGAGTACAGATATGGATTCCACATGGTTGACTGGGTAAATGCCAATTTTTCTCATAATACATGGAATAAAGCGCTGGATTATACTGCAAAATATCCTTTTTCAGCAGTTCCATTTAATCTCGGACTCTCAAAAGCATCATCTCTTACAAAAGAGAGAGTTTTCAGGCAAACCTTCAATAAGCTTGGAGAACAATGGAAAAGTGAAGATTCTGAAATCCCGCCCGAATCGTATAAATATAAAATTGTTAGCCCTCAAAAAGGCAAAGAATATATTAACTATTTTTCGCCTGTAACAGCAGGCCGCGATAGTTTAATTGCCATAAAGGTAACAATGAATAACCCGCCTGAATTTGTGCTTATAAATATCGCTACAGGAAATGAAAAAAGAGTACATATTCCCGGTGAAATATACCCATATTTTCTCTCAGGTTCTGCAGGAAAGATAGTCTGGATTGAAAACCAACCCGACCCACGCTGGGCTAACAGAGGCTATTCAATAATCAAATTAATGGATATCGATAAAGGAACAGTTGTTCAATTGAGTCACCGTAGCAGATACATGGCGGCAGGATTATCAGCCGACGGTAGATATATATGTGCTGTTGAAAATACTCCCTCGAACGAAAACTCGATTGTCATTATAGATGCTTTTAACGGGGAAGTGCTCGACAGGATGAAAGTCCCGGATAATGCATACCCACAAAGGCCACAATGGTCGGCTTCAGGTGAAGAAATAACTTTTATATCCCTTTCTCCTGAAGGTGAAGGAATATTATCTCTTAAAGTAAAAGAAAAAAGCTGGAAGATGCTTAAGAGTCCGGGGAGAGACGACATTCAGGCAACATATCTAAGAAACGACTCTCTTTTCTTTATTGGTTCGGCTTCTGCTAATAATGAAATCTGGCTTATTACTCCCGGAAGCACCGAAAAAAGACTTACATGTTCACGATTCGGACTTAATGATCTTTGTTTTTCCGGAAACTCTATATTTTCTTCCTGCTACACAGCTTCAGGTAATGAAATATGCCGAATTGATATCGGCGATATGCAAAACGAATTTTGCAACATACCGGACAGGAAAACATTTTTCAGTGAGATTCACGACTCTGTAAGAAAAAATCTTTCTGAAAAAGTCCCTGAAGTAAATTATACGCCTGTCCCATACAGAAAATTGCTTCATCCTTTCAAGTTTCATAGCTGGATGCCTTTTTATGTCGATCTGGATGAATTTCAGGACGACCCTTCAGCAGTCAGACCCGGCTTTACTATTTTGTCACAAAATGACCTCAGCACATTAATTTCTTCTATCGGTTATGAATATTCAAACCAAAAGAATATACTTCATACCCGACTCACATGGAAAGGATGGTTGCCTGTAATAGAATCGGAAATTGACTACGGCGGAAATTCCGAAGTTTATAAATTTGGCAGCCAGGTCAGAGACCCTTATTCACTTTCTCCTGCTTTCAGGTTTAACAATTCAATTTCGATACCTCTTATATTCCGGCATGGTAACTTCTCAACTTATCTGAAAGGTTACGTTTCTTCATCGTATATTAACAGTTATATATACCTGAAGGAAAAAAATGTTTACGATTATGGTCAGAACGAAATCACATCTCGTTTTTACCTGTCGCATTATTCACAATCCGGGAAACGTAGAATTTATCCGAAATGGGCAACAGTGGTGGATTATTTATATACTAATTTTCCGTTTGACCGTTCAATTTACGGAACCATGTCAACATTACGAATAGGTATTTATATCCCGGGTCTTTTACGAAATCATGGCCTGAGATTAAGATACGAATCAGATTATCAACGTCCGGAAAAATTAATACTATATAACAGAGCAAATTTCCCTCGCGGTTATGATAATATAATTTCAGAGGATTTAAGGTTTTTCTCGGCCGATTATGTAATGCCCTTAATATACCCCGATTTAAATATACCTTCTTTTCTATATATTAAACGCATCAGAGGGGGATTTTTCTATGATTTTGCTAAAGGCAAGGATAACACGTATCTGGAATCTAATACCTTTATAAAAGGTACTGAAACATTCAGGTCCATGGGAACTGAACTTCTTGCCGATTTTTTTGTTTTACGAATCCCCTTTATGATTTCTGGTGGTGTTCAGGTGAGCTGGAAAAATATAAACGAAGTACCGGCATTTAAGGTTTTAATGGGCCTGGATATTTATGGTATGATGATTGGCAGATACAAAATGCAGTGATTTTTCAGATTCATACTTTCATTGTCCTCGCCGTGTTCATTATAAGATTCCAGGCTTTTTCTACGTGTTTCATCGTTACATTTGTCTGGGCGGTAACCATCCGGAGGCAATATTTTTCTCCGATTTTCGTATGTGTCAGATAAATGCGGCCTGAGTCGTTTAGAAGATGATTTAGTTTTTCATTTATACTATTAGCTTCCTCATCCGATATTTTATCAGGTTTGTATCTGAAACATACTGTATTAAGTGTTAGAGGTGCAAGAATTTCGAAGTCGCGTTCTCTGTAAATCATTTCGTAAAGCTTTCGCGCAATTTCGATATGGGTTCTGACCATATTCTGAAGACCTTCGACGCCATACATCCTTATCACACACCATAGTTTCAGGGCTCTGAATCTTCTTCCGAGAGGTACACCCCAGTCGCGATAATCATTGACCTGCCCTCTTGTACGTGTTTTAAGATATTCCGGAAGAATCTCAAAAGTTCGAATAAGTAATCCGGCTTCTCTCACGAAAAATGCGCTACAGTCGAAATTTGTAAACATCCATTTATGAGGGTTGAATACGAAACTATCGATATACTCTTTACCGTCGAGCATCCATTTGTATTCGGGCAGGATAAGTGCTGTGCCACCAAGAGCAGCATCAACATGTAGCCACAAGCCGTACTTCGAACATATCTCACCTATTTCCTTTATCGGGTCAATTGCAGTCACGCCTGTTGTACCAAGGGTGGCCACAACACAACATGGTGTATAACCTTTTTGAATATCTTCAGCTATTGCAACAGACAGTTTTTCAGGATCGAGTGAAAAATCAGATCGTGTATCAATTTTTACAAGATTCTTTATTCCTATACCTGCTATTTTAACAGCTTTATCTACCGACGAATGTGCCTGATCTGAACAGTAAACTCGAAGTTGTTTTTGTGTAAAAGCGCCATCTTCATTTACTTTGAATCGGGTTATTTTTTCGCGAGCTGTCAATATAGCTGCAAGTGTAGATGTAGAAGCCGTGTCCTGAATAACACCTTCGAAATAATCGGGCAGGCCTATAATATCTCTCAGCCAGTTCATCATTTTTTCTTCCAGTTCTGTGGCAGCCGGCGATGTTTCCCATATCATACACTGAACTGCAAGTGTTGCAGTAAGCATTTCCGCCAATATTGAAGGCGGGCTGGTGTTTGCCGGGAAATATGCATAAAAGTTCGGACTTTGCCAGTGTGTGATGCCTGGAATAATGATTTCTAAAAAATCGTTGAAAAATGCTTCGAATGGCTCGGCTTTTAAAGGAGGATGATCAGGTAGTTTATTAAATATCTCACGTGGTTTAACTGATGATTTTACCGGATAATTTTCAACATTATCCATATATGAAGCCATCCAGTCGACGAGCTGGTGGGCATACTTTCTGAAATCCTGTGATTTCATCTTATTGCGTCTGCACTGATTCGGCCAGAACGATTATATTATTCATCTTAACTTCTATAACACCTCCGGATATTGTAAACCTTATTTCTTTTCCTTCATGGTCAACAATTATAACCGGGCCGTTGTCGAGTGTCGAAACAATGGGAGCATGGTCTTTCAATACCTGAAATGAACCTTTACTACCGGGCACTCTAACAGATTTTATCTGTCCTTCATATATTTTCTCGTCAGGTGTTATTATCTCGATTTTCATTTTTACACTGTTTGTGCAAGCAATTTTTCTCCTTTCTCGATAGCATCCTCTATTGTTCCAACAAGCATGAATGCCGATTCAGGATATTGATCAACTTTGCCGTCGAGTATCATGTTAAATCCCTTGATGGTATCCTCGATAGAAACCAGAGTACCCGGGACTCCGGTAAATTGTGTAGCCACATGGAAAGGCTGAGACAGAAAACGCTGTACTCTCCTGGCCCTTTGCACAACCAGCTTATCTTCTTCCGACAATTCGTCCATACCGAGAATAGCTATTATATCCTGAAGTTCGTTATATCTCTGAAGTATCTCTTTTACTCTCTGAGCGCAGTTGTAATGTTCGATGCCTACCACTTCAGGTGTTAATATTCTGGATGTTGACTCGAGTGGATCAACTGCAGGATAAATGCCAAGTTCAAATATTTTTCTGCTCAAAACCGTTGTTGCATCGAGATGTGCGAACGTTGTTGCAGGAGCAGGGTCTGTAAGGTCGTCGGCAGGAACATACACAGCCTGCACTGAAGTTATTGAGCCATGCTTTGTTGAGGTTATTCTTTCCTGCATTATCCCCATTTCGGTAGCCAGTGTAGGTTGATAACCCACGGCCGATGGCATTCGTCCAAGTAAAGCCGATACTTCGGAGCCTGCCTGAGTAAAACGGAAGACATTATCCATAAAGAAAAGGATGTCCCTTCCGCCGCTCTTCTCGTCTCCGTCCCTGAAATGTTCGGCTATTGAAAGACCTGAAAGAGCCACACGTGCACGTGCACCAGGAGGTTCATTCATCTGACCGAATACCAGAGCAAGTTTCGATTCCTTAAGGGCTTCAAGGTTAATTTTGGAAAGTTCCCATCCCCCTTTCTCCATCTCCTCGATGAATTCTTTCCCATAGTTTATGACACCTGCCTCAATCATTTCTCGAAGGAGGTCATTCCCTTCTCTTGTCCGTTCACCAACGCCGGCAAAAACCGATAGACCGGAATATGCTTTTGCTATATTATTTATTAGCTCGAGTATTATCACAGTTTTACCAACTCCTGCCCCACCAAAAAGCCCGATCTTGCCGCCTTTCGAATAAGGTTCTATCAGGTCAATTGCCTTTATTCCGGTATAAAGTACTTCCTTTTCAGTTGTAAGATCTTCAAACTTTGGAGGGTACCTGTGAATAGGATATCCTCCTTTCTTGTTAAGAGGGCCGATGCCATCAATTGGATCACCGGTAACATTCATCAAACGCCCTTTTATCTGATCTCCTATCGGCATTATTATTGGTTGTCCGGTAGCAATAACTTCCATGCCTCTGCGCAAACCGTCAGTAGAATCCATTGCTATTGTGCGGATTGTATTTTCGCCGATATGATGCTGACATTCAACAACAAGAGTTGTACCGTCGTCTTTTTTAATCTCAAGAGCATCGTAAATCTCAGGCATCTCAGAACCTGCCTCACTGAAGGTAACATCAATGACAGGCCCTATTATCTGAGATATTATTCCGGTTTTTCGTGCCATAAAAACAATTTTTTATTAATCAAGTCACAAATGTAATAATTTTTAATTTGGTTCAAATTCAGTTAATATTTTTTAAAAGTTAAACCCGGAAAAATATTCAAATATAGAAGAGAACTTTACAGGAAATAACTTCATGCAACAATTAGCGAATATGTTAACAGTACGCGACATGGAATAAAAAGCCCGTCTCATCAACGGGCTTTGTAATACCTTTAATTAATATATATCTCCTCTTTCTCAACCAGCCCTTACCACAGTGTCAGGTCGGGAGTGAACACCGAGCTCTGTGCCCTGAGCCCTGAGCCGCTAGTGAAGCAGAGTTACATCTCCTGTCTTCTTGAACGGCTGACCATTGGCATACTTACCTTCAACAATCCATACATAAACTCCCTGCTTGCATAGCTTGCCCTTATAATAACCGTTCCATGGTACATTTATGTCGTGGCTTTCGAATATCAGCGTTCCCCATCTGTTGAATATCTGCAATTTATAATCCAGAACTCTCTCCCTTATTGGCGGGAAGAAGAACTGGTCTATCTCTTCACCTCCTGTCGGAAGATCAGTGCGCTCGATAGGACCTTCCTTATTCGGTCTGAACACACTCGAGAACCTTATCACACCTGCAGGCTCAACAGTCACACCTGGCGATAATGTCCATGAATCCTTACATCCATTCGACGAATATGCATGCAAGGTAATATCATATACTCCTTCCTCCATATACTTATGATAAGGATCTTTGACGTGCGAGGTATCGCCGTCGCCGAACTCCCATACAAAGTAATCGGCATTAGTGCTGAGATTGAAAAATCTCACTCTTTCATCATTTACAAATACATGTGTCGGAGCCACTTCAAAATATGATTTTGGCGAGACATAAGCATTCACTATCTGTGATTTCATAGATTGCCCGCCCGGACCCGATACTATAAGTGTAATACGATATACTCCTGAAGTTGTATATGTGTATATTGGATTCTTCACTGTGGAGGTGTTGCCGTCGCCAAAGTCCCACTGATACTTTGTTCCTGGCACTTCAGTATTAATTGAAGTGTTGTTTATCTGAACTGTGAGAGGCGTGCATCCCGACGGTATCGAATCGAATGCGGCTATCGGTGGCGGAGGCAGTATGCTTATCTTATGAGTTATACTGTCGCTGCAGTTTGCATTACTGACCTTAAGTTTAACATCGTATGTACCTACATCCGTATAAGTATGTACCGGATTCTCCACTGTAGATGTTCCGCCGTCGCCGAACCTCCATAGCCAGCTCCATGTGCCTGCGTTGGTCTGGTTGGTAAACGAAACCTGATTACCTGCCGGATCGAATACCTGAGAAGGAGGCACTGCTGTAAACTGAGGCACAGGCATAGGCATGACAGTTATGTCGAAAGTCTTTGTATCGGTACAACTGTAGAAAGATGTAGTGGTAAGCTTAACCTGCACAATCTGCGGTGTAGTAGTCATGTTGGTATAAATATGCATTGCAACGTTTGCACCGTAACCGCTTGCACCGTCGCCAAACTCCCAGAAGTATCTATTAGCTCCAGGCAATGCTGTGAATGTCGCTGAACTCCCGCTGCATATTACTGCCGGACTTGCCGTAAATGTAGCATCGATCTCAGGATAAACCGTAATCATCGAAGTATATGTTGCCTCACATCCTCCTGCCGACCTCACTCTGAGTTCTACATTCCTGTACTCGACAGAAGCCGGATTCACATTTGTAAATACATGCACCGGGTTCGCATTTTCCGAGTCAACCGGTGAACCGTCGCCGAAGTCCCACCAGAACTCCGAGATGCCGGTCATATCTTTAGTGAAGCTGACTGTAAGTGGAGTACAACCCGCGGTGATATCTCTCGAATAGAATGCATCGGGTGCATCTACGTTTACAACCAGGTTGTCGTCGGCATAGCAGCCGTTGCTGTCGCGCACCTTATAATTAAGGTTGTATGTTCCTGCAATCTGTGATTTGAATGTCGGATTTTGTATGAAGTAGTTACTTAGCGGTCCGACATCTCCTGTCCAGATATGCTGAGTATAGATACCTGAGCCTCCTGTTGGATTGCCGTTAAGCACCAGAGGCACACCGCCGCAGGCATTCAACGGACTTACGGAGCTGAAGTCAACAACAGGATTGCTCCAAACGGTAAGAACTGCTTCATTTGTATAGCTGTTCGCACATGCAGCTTTCAATGCCAGCCTGTAACGGTTGCCGTTGTAGCTCTCAGGAACATTCACAAGAGCTAACTGTTGTGTAGTTGTTCCGCTGTAAACAGCATCATCGTGTATATCAATCCATGAACCGCCGCTGAACACCTGCCACCTCAACGAATCTATCATGCCCGATCCGTTACCAGTGAAGTAAACAGGACCTCCGCTTGCGCATATAGACCTGTTGACAGGATTCAATGACACTGAAGGCGGTATATTAACCCTCAGAGCAACGAAATTGGAATATATGGGCACTCCACATGTACCGCTTATTTTGACTCTGAAGATATAATTGTTGAAGCTTCCCGGAGCATTTGTAATATTAAGTGTTGCTGCTGTTGAACCGCTGAAATTTGCATCATCTGTAACATTAACGAATCCCGCTCCTTTATTTACCTGCCACTGGAAACCAATAGCCGTTCCTTGTGCAATAACTGAGAATGAAGCATCGTTACCCTGACATACAGTCGAATCTTTAGGCTGAATCAATATTTCAGGCGCTGTATTGACTGTCAGGCTTACTTCCGATGAAGGTACCGTAAATCCACATCCGGTTACGTCAACCCTGTATCTGAATCCGTCCATTAGCCTGTTAGTGCCGAATAGGAATAACATCGGCGTCTGTGAACCAAAGTATATACCTCCGTCAATTACAGGGCCGAAGCCTGTTCCGTCATCAACGTACCATTGATATGTGAGGTCGGAACCTGTTGCACTCACACTGTAAGTTACCATTCCAAATTCGCAGGTAATCTTATTTTCAGGCTGAACAGCAATAGCCGGCATATCCCTTACCGTCACTGTCGCTGTGCCAATCAGGCTGGTTGAAGGAGCCGTCACATCACAACCGTTTGCATCGGTAACACTCAATAGCTTATAGGTTGTAGTTACTAAAGGTGATACAACTATATCTTCATCGCTATTATAATTATTTATTATGCCAAGATTTTCTATTTCAACCTCAAATGGGCCTGTTCCAACTGGCAAGTTAATATTCAAAGTCGTACTTTCTCCCGGACATATTACTGCTCCACCTGTCAATATAGCAACCGGCCTTGGATTTACCTTTATCTCCACAACATTACTGTAAACAGGGAGACACATACCGGAAGTAACCATTCTTCTATAATAAAGTGTATTTGTAGCTCCTGTCGAGGGTGTATATGTAACGCTATTTGCCCCTGCTATGTTGAAGAACGGTCCGACATCGCTGGTTGCATACTGCCACTGATATTGATAAGAACCGGGCCCGCCTGTTGGAGGGCTTGCCTCTGTCAATTCTCCGGGGATTACTCCGCTGCAAAGCACCTGGTCACCGGAAATACTTCCCGGCATCAGTTGGTCAGGCTGATCAACATTAATCGTTGCTTGAGCGGTGCATCCGTGAGAATCGGCTACTCTAATAGTTACTGTGCCTGCTCCTGCCCCGAAGAAACTCTGTGAGTTGAAACCTGGTGTAGCCAATGTGCCTCCTGTAGTATTGGATATCAGAGTGAAAGTGTAAGGCGGTGTGCCACCTGCAGCATAGAATGTGCCGGAGCCTGTCATATCGCCGTAGCACCTCAACATTACATCTCCCGATGCAGTTAAAATTAATATAAGCGGTTCATCAATCATTAGATTTGGATAAAGAACTACAGCACACGACGGATGAGCTTCATCCCTTATGCTAACTTCATAAGTACCTGGAGCAAGGCCCGTGAAATTGCCGGAGCTCTGCCATCCACTTCCAATGTTATATTCATAAGTGCCATAGCCTCCCGAAGGCGAAGTAATATTAATAATACCGTCGTTGGCTCCATTACAAGATATATCCGTCTTTGAAACAGTGGCCGAAAGCATCTGCGGCTGGCTAATTTCAAGAGCACTGGAAAGAGTTATAATACACGATGGATAAGATTCATCTCGTATTAGTACATTATATATTCCGGGCGACAGGTTTGTGAACAATCCTGACGACTGCCACGAACCGCCTCCATTGACACTATATTCATAAGTGCCGTAGCCTCCCTGCGGACTGCTGATCGTTATCGAACCATCTGAACCACCAAAACAGGTAACATTAGACTTCGATACAGTTGCATTCAAAACGTCCGGCTGGGTGATGTCAAGAGAACCGTTCAGCACAACAACACATAACTTATGCGCAGCATCCCGTATCCGAACATCATAACTACCCGGTGCAAGATTCATAAAGCTGTTCATGCCCGACCACTTTGTCCCTCCGTCTATAGTATATTCATAAGTACCATAGCCTCCGGTGGCTCCCGAAATAGTTATCGTACCATCTTTGGCATCGAAACATGTAACATTAGTCGAGGTTACAATCCCTCCAAGAACTGCCGGCTCGGTAATCTCCAACTCTGGATCAAGCACTATCTCACAGGACGGATAGGCCGCATCTCTTATCATCACAACATAAGTTGCCGGACCAAGGTTCGTGAAACTGCCTGACGACTGCCATCCGCTACCTATGTTGTATTCATAAGTACTATGACCTCCTGTAGGCGACGAAATGGTTATCGTACCATCTCCGGCTCCATTGCACGTTACATTAGTCTTAGTTACACTCGCATTCAATACCGCAGGCTCGGTTATCTGCAACGAACCGTTAAGTATCTTCACACATAACGGATAGTCTGCATCTCGCATCTGTACATTGTAATAACCCGGCCCAATACCTGTGAAACTGTTCGAAACCTGCCAGCCGGTCCCACCATTTATCGTGTATTCATAATTGCCATAACCGCCTGAAGCACCATTTATCGTTATTGTGCCATCCGATGCACCGTTGCAGGTAACATTCGTCTTCAAAACAGTTGCCGCCAGTGCTGCCGGCTCTGAAATAACAAGCGCAGGATCAAGAGTTATAACACATCCCTGATGAGAACCATCTCTTATCTTTACATTATATGTATTCGGAGCAAGATTCGTGAAACTCCCAATATTCGACCACGTGAAACCTCCATTTATCGAATATTGATATGTCCCATACCCTCCGATTGCTCCCGATATAGTTATCGTACCATCATTCGCACCATTACACGTGACATTTGTGCTCGAAACAGTCGCTGAAAGAATGGCCGGCTCGTTGATCGTTACCGGATCGAAAACCTTCTCACATGCCTGATGTGCCTTATCTCGCATCCGTACATCATAATTGTTTGGTGTAAGCCCTGCAAAGCTCCCCGACGACTGCCATCCGCTACCAATACTGTATTCATACGTACCATATCCTCCAACAGGTAACGATATAGTTATCGTTCCATCATTCGCTCCAAAACATGTTATATCTGTCTTCGTAACAACAGCATTCAAAGCTGCTGGCTCAGTTATCGTAAGCGAAGGATTAAGTATTATTACACAACCCATATTGGCTGCATCTCTTATCCTTACATCGTAACTTGCCGGCGCAAGACCACTGAAGGTACCCGAAGAATGCCATGAACCACCACCATCGATACTGTATTCATAAGTGCCATATCCTCCTGTCGCACCTGTTATATTTATAATACCATCATTTGCTCCATTGCATGTTACCATTGTAGGTGTCACTACAGCATTAAGAACCGCAGGCTGCGTGATAGAAAGTGAATTGTTCAGAACTATCACACACGACGGATAAGCCGCATCTCGTATCTGTACATTGTAGTTGCCGGGTGTAAGACCGGTGAAACTACCCGACGACTGCCACGAACCGCCTCCATTGACACTATATTCATAAGTGCCATGTCCTCCCTGAGGACTTGTGATAGTTATCATACCATCTGAAGCACCAAAACAGGTAACATTAGCCTTCGATACCGTTGCACTCAAAACGTCCGGCTGGGTGATGTCAAGAGAACCGTTCAGCACAACAACACATAACTTATGCGCAGCATCCCGTATCCGAACATCATAACTACCCGGTGCAAGATTCATAAAGCTGTTCATGCCCGACCACTTTGTCCCTCCGTCTATAGTATATTCATAAGTACCATAGCCTCCGGTGGCTCCCGAAATAGTTATCGTACCATCTTTGGCATCGAAACATGTAACATTAGTCGAGGTTACAATCCCTCCAAGAACTGCCGGCTCGGTAATCTCCAACTCTGGATCAAGCACTATCTCACAGGACGGATAGGCCGCATCTCTTATCATCACAACATAAGTTGCCGGACCAAGGTTCGTGAAACTGCCTGACGACTGCCATCCGCTACCTATGTTGTATTCATAAGTACTATGACCTCCTGTAGGCGACGAAATGGTTATCGTACCATCTCCGGCTCCATTGCACGTTACATTAGTCTTAGTTACACTCGCATTCAATACCGCAGGCTCGGTTATCTGCAACGAACCGTTAAGTATCTTCACACATAACGGATAGTCTGCATCTCGCATCTGTACATTGTAATAACCCGGCCCAATACCTGTGAAACTGTTCGAAACCTGCCAGCCGGTCCCACCATTTATCGTGTATTCATAATTGCCATAACCGCCTGAAGCACCATTTATCGTTATTGTGCCATCCGATGCACCGTTGCAGGTAACATTCGTCTTCAAAACAGTTGCCGCCAGTGCTGCCGGCTCTGAAATAACAAGCGCAGGATCAAGAGTTATAACACATCCCTGATGAGAACCATCTCTTATCTTTACATTATATGTATTCGGAGCAAGATTCGTGAAACTCCCAATATTCGACCACGTGAAACCTCCATTTATCGAATATTGATATGTCCCATACCCTCCGATTGCTCCCGATATAGTTATCGTACCATCATTCGCACCATTACACGTGACATTTGTGCTCGAAACAGTCGCTGAAAGAATGGCCGGCTCGTTGATCGTTACCGGATCGAAAACCTTCTCACATGCCTGATGTGCCTTATCTCGCATCCGTACATCATAATTGTTTGGTGTAAGCCCTGCAAAGCTCCCCGACGACTGCCATCCGCTACCAATACTGTATTCATACGTACCATATCCTCCAACAGGTAACGATATAGTTATCGTTCCATCATTCGCTCCAAAACATGTTATATCTGTCTTCGTAACAACAGCATTCAAAGCTGCTGGCTCAGTTATCGTAAGCGAAGGATTAAGTATTATTACACAACCCATATTGGCTGCATCTCTTATCCGAACATCATAACTCTCCGGCGCAAGCCCGGTAAACAGACCCGATGCCTGCCAGTTTGTACCTCCATCTATTGTATATTCATAAGTGCCATATCCTCCCGTAGCACCTGTTATATTTATAATACCATCATTGGCTCCATTACAGGTTACCATTGTAGGTGTCACTACAGCATTAAGAACTGCAGGCTGCGTGATAGAAAGTGAATTGTTCAAAACTATCACACACAACGGGTAAGCCGCATCTCGTATCTGTACATTGTAGTTGCCTGGTGTAAGACCAGTGAAACTACCTGACGACTGCCACGAACCGCCTCC
>ENA-UOWE01002115-UOWE01002115.1-activated-sludge-metagenome-genome-assembly--contig:-NODE-2115-length-22535-cov-156.472731_pt1 | contig 22535 bp, 25 predicted proteins | sample MGYA00249841_ERZ761562 | MGnify/ENA primary metagenome ERZ761562 (study PRJEB28883, sample SAMN05720200) | activated sludge metagenome | isolation source: Anaerobic digester | place: Japan... | reverse complement strand
ACAAAGTTCTTTCGATTCAGGTTCCGCAGATTCGTTCCGATTACAACGGACGTACAGGTATTGTCCACATGGCTGCTGGATTGGTTTAATTTTAATTATTCACTAATCAAGTGATTGTTTTTTTTAATTTAATCAAAAATTATCATGGCAACAAGAGTTCGTAAAAATATTGTTACCGAAGTCGCAGAAGAAACTTTACCAAAAGAAGATTTTGTGGAACAGGTAGAAGAACCGTTGGAGGAAATCACACCTATTGAACCAAAGGTAGAGTTGTTAGAAAAAGAACCTATACTTGAGGTTTACCCAAAACAGGAAGAACCTATTGTAGAAGAGATAATGAAACCTGTTCCAATACGTTGGAAGAAAATTGGTAGAGGTTCATTTATGTTTAATAATCGGTATATCAAACCAGGACAAGTATTTACAGCAACAGTTGAAGAAATCCCTGCTGCATTTCGTGATGTAATTGTCCCTGTTGATAAATTACCGGAAGACCCTTTTATGAAACCTAAAAAAGTTTCTAACTATACTTTAATGCAGACTGAAGATGGTAAATGGAATATTGTTGATAAACAAGGTAAAATATTCAACGATGCCCCAATGGAACGTGATGAAGCAGAAAAAGTTTTAAACGTTTTGTGATGAATTGGTCAGTTCCAAGAATATGGGAGGGTGGTGATGTTTGGATTATAGGGGGTGGTCCATCAATAACTAAGGAATTTAGTATTCCTAATGAAGTGGTTGATCAGGTTGTTATTGATAAGCAACCACTCTCCCTTTATTCACCTTATATGGAACAGATTCATAAAAAACATATTATTGGAATCAATGTAGCATTTATGCTGGGACCGTGGGTAGATATGGTTTTCTTTGGTGATAATAATTTCTTTGTTAGGAATAAGGAAGCGTTATATAAATTTCCAGGACTTAAATTAAGTTGTGCCCCATCAACAGATAAATTTCCGTGGGTAAAATATTTAAGTAGAAATCCTACTCATCCTGCTGGAATATCACCTACACCTCAAACCGTGAGTTGGAATAAGAATAGTGGTGGTTGTGCGATAAGTGTAGCAGCCCATACAGGAGTAAAACGTATATTTCTATTAGGCTTTGATATGTGCTTAGACACGGCGAATTCACAGCATTTCCATAGTGTATATAATACAAACGGGCAGCCTAAGAACGTACGAAATCTGCCGTTTCGTAGGCATTTGCAGGGCTTTCCTGCTATTGCAAACGATGCTAAAAAATTAGGCATACAAATCATAAATGTTAATCCGAATAGTGCAATTAATGAATTTCCTAAAATGACGTTGAAGGAGGCTTTAAAAGTATGAAAATTAAACAAGGATATAAATCAAGTTCAATGGGTGCTTTCCAATTTTTGGAAATGCACAAATTAAAACCATTATATGATAGATATGAACCTTTAGTCGTATTTGGTTGTTACAATTCCGATGATTTGAAAGTCATATTAGAACATCATTCTATTGTAGTCATACAATGGGAAGGATTAGATTCTAAAAAATGGAGAGATTTAAATGTTTTCAAAAATAGTAAGATTATTAATGTAACACCGCACCCAAATATCAAAGCCTATTTTGAACAACAAGGTTTGGGATGTTTTTTAATTCATTGGGCTATTAATGATACAATCAATCCACAGGTTCTTGGGGATAAAGTTTACAGTTATGTGAATAAGAACAGCCCTGTATATTATGGTAGCAGAGTTTTAGAACAGGTAAAAACGAAACATCCTTTTTTAGTTGCGGATTATACTATACCGGCAGATGAATGGCACAATGGACCAAAAGATGTGGCCTATTCTCAAACATTTGTAGGATTACAATTATGTTCTTATGCTGGTGGAGGATTTGGAATTGTGGAATTGGGTTTACGTGGTATTTCAGTAGTAAATAATATTCTTAAACTTCCAAATTGTATTCCTTGGAGTACTATTGAGGACATAGAAAATGCTATTGAAAGAGAATCAAAATACATTGGAAAAACAAACAAAGAATTGGCAGAAGCAGTTTATGATTCTGTACTTTGTTCTGAGAAATTAAGTTGTTATGATTTAGGACAATTATTGGTAAGATGAATAAACAAGAACTCATGGCAAGACCACCTCAACCAAAGTCTAAAAAACCTATTGAGTTTATGACGGATGAGGAAAAAGTTAAAATTCCTGCAAGGGAAGGTTTATTAATTGAAGGTTTACTTTCTTTAATAGAGGATTTACCAGAAAACCTTACAATGGTTGAGATTGGTTGTTTTCGTGGGGAAAGTGCTAAAATGTTCTTAGAATCAGGAAAGGTTAAGAAATTATATGCTGTAGATACTTGGTGTCCTGGGACTTGGATTAGATTGTCTGAATCTATATTCGATGAACAAGTAAAAGGATATGATGTAGTAAAATTAAAAATGACTATGGAAGAGGCTGTAAAGCAATTACCAGAGGTTGATTTTATTTACATTGATGCAGACCATTCTTATAATTGGGTAAAAAAGGACATTTTAAATTCTTTGAAAGTACTCAAAAAAGGAGGTATTTTAGCAGGACACGATTACGCAGAACATTATAAAGATATGGTTGTAAAAGCCGTAGATGAAGTTATTGGTGTACCTGATAAAAACTATGTTGATACAAGTTGGTTAAAATTTATGTGATGAGAATATTAGTTGCTGCGAATTGTTATAATGAGTTACCGTATATTCCGTATATGGTAGAATATTATCGTAATCAAGGATGTGAACTTTTGATTAATGATAATTACTCAACAGACGGTACTTATGAATGGTTGATGGAAAATAGGATACCTACCGTAAGAACAGATACTAATGAATCCTTCTTGTTACAAAAATTGAATTTGGAATTAACCAAAGCAGTACAAATACTAAAACCTGATTGGGTGTTGTATTGTGGTATAGATATTTATTACTTTTTTCCTAAAGGAATTAAAGAAGAAATTATGATTGCAGAAAGTAAAAACTGCAATCTGATTGAAGTAAATCATTGTACCGCTTATAATACAGGTGAAGATTTTCAATTACCTTTTTATAAAAATTACTTTTATGTATCCTTGGGACGTCGTTTACAGATGGTTGCTAAATTTGATAATACTCTTTCTTTTGGTCCCGATGCTTTACGAGTACAATCAAAAAGAGTTCATTTTAGTAATGGTTTACTTATTAATTATGGAATGTGTAAACCACCACAAGAAAGGGAAGAAACTTTTAACCGTAGGAAAAAAGCATGGGAATTAGGTGAAAGCAAAGGACACGGAGTACATTACAAACCGGCTCACGATAAAAATTGGCTTTGGGAAAAAGAAAAGTTATTAGATGTAAGGAAAACAAACCTCTTTAATTTGTTTAAATGATTGTATTAATCACACCAACAGGAGGTCGGGAAGAACAATTTAAGTTATGTTTAAATTGGATGAAACGACAAACGTACACAGGACGTGTTCTTTGGATTGTTATTGATGATTGTAATCCTAAAACCACAAATTCCTTAAATCTAAATTTTAGAGATAATTGGACAATAGTTAAGAAATATCCACGACCTGTTTGGCGAGAAGGAGATAATACTCAAGGTAGAAATTTACATTATGCCGTAAATGTAATTAAAGCATTACCAAAAGGTTGGATTGAAGGTATATTCATTATTGAGGATGATGATTACTACAAACCAATTTATTTGGAAGAAATGTTAAAACAATTAAAAGGTTTTGATATTGCAGGACAATCCAATTCTATCTATTACAATGTCTATACAAGGGTTTACAAAGTTCATAGAAATGGTGATAGTTCATCTAAACACGCAAGTTTATTTGAAACTTGTTTTTCTGTAAATGTTTTATCTTTGTTTGAAGAATGTTTGAATCAAAAGTGGATAGATGTTGCTTTTTGGAAAACAGGTAAAGAACAAGGTAAATCTTTAAACCTGTTTACTAATTTACGGTTGGCAGTAGGTATAAAGGGAATGCCTGGACGTCACGGTATAGGAATAGGACATAAACTTGGGATGGGTTTTACAGGAAGTAAAGATACTGTAGATTTATCAATGTTAAAAACATTTGTTGGAGAAGATTATAAATACTATGTATAATGAAACACGATCCTATCTTAATAACAGGAGTTGAACGTTCAGGTAGTACGTTGATTGCAAGAATACTTGATTTGTGTGGTGTTTGGTCCGGTGCTTGTAATAATATGATGGAGAATCATACATTAACTTATTTTAATAACGAGTTATTAAATCAACATCCTATTGGTTTACCTGACATTGAAACCTTACAAATTCCTGTTAATTGGAAGAAGAGTGTCGAAGGTGTATTAGTTGCACAAGGAGGAGTTCATAAACTGTGGATGGTTAAGCATAGTGGTTTGACCCGTTTATGGCCCGTTTGGAATTACGCCTACCCTGATGCAAAGTGGTTGATTGTTCGCCGTCGTACCGGAGATGTTATTCAATCCTGTATTAAAACCGGATATATGCGTATTTTTAAAGACCCTGTTATTCGTAGCGAGTTTCTTTTTGAAACTGAAGCAGAAGCATGGTTGTGGTGGGTACACGAACATGAAAAAAGGTTTGTACAAATGATTGAAGCAGGTTTGAATTGTCGTATTATATGGCCTGAACGTATGGTTACAGGTGATTACAAACAGATTTATGAAACCGTTGAATGGCTTGGATTAAAATGGAATAATGATATACCAAAATTAATAGATCCTTTGTTAAATAAAAGTAGGGAGGTAGCCGTATGAGAACAACCGTAGATGCTGTAATAAATATCTTAGATGATACAGATTTAGATGAAGATGTTATCGAAGGGTTTATTAATAGTGCAAATGTTTTCGTAACAGCCTTGCTTGGTACGAAAGGATTAAGCACAGAATTATTAACCCAGATAGAAATGTGGATGTCTGCCCATATGATTGTCTCAACACGTGAAAGACAATCCAAAAAGGAACAGGCAGGTACTGCAATGATTGAATGGGCTGGTAAATGGGGAGAAGGATTGTTAGGAACGACCTATGGACAGATGGCTGTAACATTAGATAGTTCTGGTACATTGAATTCAATAGCAAAAGGTAAATCTTTTGCTTGGACAAAAGCAATACCTAATTTTGATTAAAAATGGCACTAACGACTCCGTCTGGTAAAGGAATTGAAAAGGTAGCAAAACGGTTCTGTGTCGAAACAGCCGTTTATTGGGGGAATCCACAAAATGATGGGTACGGTGGGTTTACCTTTGACACACCTGTAGAAATTAAATGTCGTTGGGAAGAAAAGAGCGAAGTGGATATAGGTTGGTTTAGTACTGGGTTTCCTGGAAACTTGTTATTATCCAAAGCAAGTGTTCTTGTCTTGTATGACTTAGATTTACAAGGATATTTGTATCGTGGTACTCTTGCAAGTTTAAGCGGGTATGATACAAGTAAACCAAAAGAGATTCCAACCGCATACATTATACATAGGTTTGATAGAATTCCTATGGTACGTAAAACTGATGAATTTGTAAGAACTGCTTGGTTATATGATCAAGGTAAATAAATCTGTAAAATGGCTGTAAATTATTTTCCTGGTACAAACATAGCACGAATGAATAATAGTGCAGGTATTTATGTTCGTCTTACTGGAATGCGTCAAGTTAGGGATAACCTTAATCGTGAGATTACCAATATGCGGAAACGCACGGTTGCAGGATTGAAAATGGCTGCCGCTAAACTCCAATATAATATGGAAACTTATGAACCTTTAGTTCCTGTTGATACAGGTGTCTTACACAATTCTTGGAGAGTAGTTGATCATAATAACAGTCCAGAGAATCCACAGATTAAAATTGGTTATACGGCAAATTATGCAGCTTATGTTCATGAAATGACACAACCTCCGTATGGCGTTGTAAAATGGACAAGACAAGGTTCTCGTGCTAAATGGTTTGAAATACATTTGAATACAGATAAAAAAGAAATGTTAGATATTATCGCAGATGAAGCAAGTGTAAAATAATAAAATTATGAATGCACCTTCAGTAGATATTAAACAGATGATTGAGTATTTTGCTCAAGAAGATTCATCTTGTGTGTTGGAACTGTTTCCTATTCACATAGGAAAAGAACCTGCGGAACCACAAAATGTTATTTCAATATTTGAAACAGGCGTAATGGGTCCTCAATTAACTTTAGACAGAAATGAAGTCTATGAATACCCAACTATTCAAATACGTGTACGTGCTAATGAGTATTTGGAAGGTTGGAATGTGATTACCAATATAAAGAACATTCTTCACGGCCGGGCAAATGAGACGTGGAATGGTGCTCTATATACCTTAATTCGTTGTTCAAGTGGTCCGGCTCTTTTGGACTATGACAAGAATCAAAGGGTGCGATTTATTATTAACTTTTATTTACAAAGGAGGTAAATTACTATGGGATGTGTAGCAGGTAGTAGCAATGCTATTTCAGGAGTAGGAACTGTATTTCAACGCTGGTCTGGTTCCGTTTGGGAAAAGATAGCGGAGATTAACAGTATTTCGGGTCCTTCTATGACCAGGGATTTCATTGATGTGACTTCTTTAGATTCTGTTGGTGGATTCCGTGAGTTTATTACAGGTTTTCGAGATGGTGGAACCGTTTCGTTGACTATGAACTTTACCCATACATCTTACGATAAGATGTTGTCGGATTTTGAGGATGACGCCCCTCATTACTATGAAATTGTTCTTCCCGATGATGTGAACACATCATTTGAATTCTGTGGGTATGTGACTGAATTACCGTTGGAAATTCCTACGGATGACAAAATCACTGCTAATGTAACTATCAAAGTTTCCGGTAAAGTTACAGTTAATCCCGGTAGCGGTTCATCTACTTAATCTTTATATCACTAATCAAGTGTTATTTTTAGTTTATAAATTCTTAAAAATTAATCAAATGAAGAAATCAGTTTTTTTAACGAAAGAAATGCTTTTACAGCGGGATGATTTAAAAATTGAAAAAGTTGAATTGTCCAAAGGTTTTGTGTATGTACGTGAAATGACCGGACACGAAAAAGATATTTGGGAACAGTCCATGTTAAAACAAAAACCAAGTGGTGACCGGAATCGTACAATGACGTATGAAACCACACTTGAAGATTTCCGTGCAAAGTTAGCAGTTGTTACCGTTTGTGATGAAAAGGGAGATCTTGTGTTTGAACCAGGGGATGTAAAAAATCTCAGTAAAATGATGAGTGCTTCTAATTTGGAAAAGATTGTGGAAACTGCACAAAGGTTAAATGCAATTACTACCGCAGATAAGGAGGAAATCTTAAAAAACTCAGAAACAGACCTGAAAGACAGTTCCAATTCAGACTCTGTAGAGAATTAGGGGTTATCCATCCTGACCGATTGTTGGAACAATTAACCGCAAAACAATTAGCAGAGTGGGAGGCATATAATAATATCGACCCAGTAGGTGAATGGAGAAATGATTTTAAGTTTTCTTATATGGCTTCATTAATCACGAATTTGATGATACAAGCCTATGGAAAGAAAGGATCTAAAATGACTAAGATAGATGATTTTCTACTTCAATGGGATACAGGAGCAAAAACTGAATCCAAACAACAAAGTGTTGAAGAAATGAAAAATATTCTTCTTGGTTTAGCAGCATCACAGAATAAAAAAACAGAACAATCTTCACAAGTTAAAAGAAGAAAGATATGAGTAGTTTAGGTTCATTAATGGTTATCATTGGTGCTAATACCGCTGGGTTGACGGCAGCACAACATGACTTGCGAAGGTTACAAACTGCGATGACTCACACTCAATCTGCTTTTAAGACTTTAGAGCAAGGTATGGTTACGTTTGGTCGCACATTGACACAATACGTAACCTTACCTGTGACTCTATTAGGAATTGCTGCGGTAAAGACATTTGCTGATTTTGAATATGAACTTGCTAAGATTGAAGGTTTAGTAGGTATTTCAGGTGCTACGGTACAAGAGTGGGGAAATCAAATTTTGGAGATGGCTTCCAGTTTTGGTAAGGCTCCACAAGAATTAGCAGAAGCATTATATTTTGTAACTTCCTCTGGTTTCAAATCAGCAGAAGCAATGGAAGTTATGAAAACTTCTGCAATGACAGCCTCAGCTGGATTAGGTGAAACAAAAGATATTGCTAATATTGTAACATCTGCTATAAATGCCTATGGGAAAGCCAATATCACAGCGGCTCAAGCTGCGGACGTATTAACTGTTGCTGTAAGGGAAGGCAAAGGAGAACCGGCTGAGCTCGTAAAAGCATTTGCAACCGTTATTCCTGTTGCTGCCAAATTAGGAGTACATTTTGATCAAGTTGGAGGTGCTATTGCGGCAATGACAAGATATGGTATTCCTGCGGCAAATGCTTCCACGTATTTACGTCAAACATTATTTACTCTTCTTAAACCAACAAATCAAGTAAAGAAAGGATTAGCACAATTTGGATTAACAGCACAAGATGTCAGAAATTCTTTGCGAAATGATGGATTGATTGATACCTTACAAATGCTTCAAGAAAAGATTGGGACGAATGAGGAAGCCTTAGGACAAATATTTCCAAATATACGTGCGTTCATGGGTGTAACTTCATTGCTTGGTGCTAATCTGGAAGAAACGATTGGGGTATTTAACGATACAAAGAATTCATTAGGTGCGACAGCCGCTGCCTTTGAAATCATTTCTCAAACTACTAAATTTAAGTTTAATGCTGCGATGGCAGAGGCTAAAGCAACATTAATTAAATTTGGTGAGGCAATTATGGAAATGCTTTTACCTACGATTGTAAATATAACAAGAAAGATTAGAGACCTTGGAAATTGGTTTACAGGATTGAGTAAACCAACACAAGAATTAATTATAAAGGTATTAGGTTTCACGGCTGCCGTAGGCCCTCTATTGTTAATCCTTAACCTTTTAATTACTGTAACCATACGTCCACTTATATTGTTATTGACAACCTTGAGGAATGTTATTAGAACGGTGATAATACAAATGGGGTTAATGACAAAAGCAGGTTCTTTATTAACTACCGTTATCAATCTTCAAAAAATTGCTTATTTAGCATGGGCTTATCAAATTGCGTATGTTACAGGAAATAAAACAAAATTGGTAGCAATAACAAAAGTCCTTAATAAGGTAATAGCAGCTACTCCTTGGGGATGGGTGGCTTTAGCAATTGGTGCTGTGGTAACTGTTCTTGCTTTACTGATTAAGAAGAAAAAGGAATTAACAGATGTTGAAAAAATTAGTAATGAAATATCTACTGAAGTTAATAATTCTGTCGCAAAAGAAGTAGCTCACCTTGATAGGTTAAAAAGAGTATTGGACAATAATACTTCATCCGAGGAACAAAGGGCTGTTGCAATACGTGAATTGAATAAAACAATGTCCATTTATACGGGTGGTATAATTGTTGAAAAAGAAGAGATTGAAAAGTTAATTAAAGTTTCTAAAGATGAAAAGAGAACAAAAACTGAAAGGGAAGAAGCATTACAGGAAGCAACAAGATTACAAGAAATTTATAATAAAGGAATAACTGAGGAAAAAGTTCGTACAGGTCAGGCTGCTGATATGATTAATACCTATATGGGTATGTTGAAAAAGAAGTACACACTTCAAGCAGCAGAACAACTGATTGTTAAGAAAATGGCAGAACAACTTGAATTGCAAGATAAGATTGCACAAGGAGAAGGTTTGTCCGATAAGGAAAAAGCAAAGGTAATTATTCCAAGGAGTTTAGCAGCCTTTGCATTAATTGGTCCTGTTGCAGGAATAACCAACCTTTTTAAACAAGCAGATTGGTTGGCCGAGGCAACTCAAAAGAAAGTTACTGCACTTGAAACAAGTGTATCTTGGTTACAAGAAACAATTTCATCATTATCTGATCAAGTATTTGGGATCGAAGAAATACAAATAACAGGTGTAGCCCCACCTGATATTATTCCTGATGATTTAGAAACTGACTTAGAAAAACTTAAAAGGTTGCAGGGAGAACTTGCAAAGGTATTTGAAGATTTTAATATTCAAATGTATGTACAGAATAAAGAAAGTGAAGAAACAGGAGATAGTTACCAAACAATTATTGACCAAGCAAATTTACTTAACACAACGATAAAGAAGTTAAGAGAGTTAGAAGGTCAAGATATGTTTTCAATCAAAACCAAAAGTTTGGAAACTGTTTATAATAATATCAAAGATGTAGCGGCTGGGGCAGAATTGTTTAAAGAAACAATGAAAGATGTTGGGTTGGAGAATGCAAAAACATGGTCTCAACTTGATTATGATATCCTTAATTATAAAAGCACTACTGAACAGGTATTAAAACTACAACAAGATTTTAGTAAAGATTTAGCAACCACAGATACTTATGCAAATAATCTTGGTAAAAGTTTTGATAAAACAAATGCCCAAATTCAGTTTACAATAGAATATATTAAGGAATTAAAGGAAAAAATGAAGAAACTTGAACCTGGAGAGGTAAGTATTGAAGGGGCGAGTACTTTAGTTAATTGGGAATCATTTTTAGAAACTTTAAATATAAAGAAAGCAAGTGAAGAATTTCAATATGAATTAGATGATATTCAAACAAAAGCAAATTTACTTGGAGAAGTAGCCGATTCCAATGGCATAAAGATTTCAATGTACACAAAATATTTACGAGCATTGAGTAATGTAGATGTTAGTAAAATGATTGCAGCAGAAGATATTGAAGGTATAAGGCAATGGGTGGAAAATATTGGAACAGCCACAGAAGAATTAAAGAAATTAGAGGCTGCCAGAGAAGTTATTAATTTAGTTAAAAGTTCTTTTGAAAATTTATTTGTAACCATTGGTGAAGGTTTAGGTGGATTACTTGCAGGAGAAGAAGATGCTATGAGTAATCTCTTTAAAGGAATACTTTCTGTACTGCTTGATTTTGCAAAGCAATTTGGTGAAATTATGATTGGGCTTGGTGTAGCCAGAATTGCTTTGGATACGATAGGATGGACAGGTGTTGGTGCTGTTATTGCCGGTACAGCACTTGTAGCATTAGCCACAGCAGCACAATCTTTATTGGATAAAGGACCTGATTTAGAGAAAGCCCCAGGAATGGCTATGGGAGGTGTTGTACCAGCAGGATATCCAAATGATTCTTACCCTGCATTGTTAAGTTCTGGTGAAGCTGTTGTTCCTCCAAATAAACTTCCTGGGTTTGCACGTGAACCTGTGGAAGTTAAAGTTGTTGTAGAAGGTGTTATTCGTGGAAAAGACATCTATTATATAAATAAAGAAATTGAACGAAGATTTAAAAATTCATTCTAATGGGCTGCCTTAGAACAATAACACAACAGCCACCTCTTTCAAGTGGTGCAGGATATGATAGAATAATATATCGCTTTTTTGATATAGAAGAAGTAGAATATTTACTTGAAATATATCGTACTGAAAGTTATTATTCATCGTATGAAATTGCTTATGCAGATACCGAACCTATTTCAATTCGACACTTAGGCGGGTCTAAGGATGAATGGGATTTTACTTATATCCAAGGTAGTGAATTAACTTTTAAATTTTATATTCCAAGAGAAGATGTAGAGGTTATTGATAATTTAATGAATAGTCAATATAGGGACTATTATGTTCGTTTCAAAAAAGGTTCTTCAACGATATTTTATGGTTTTTTGAAACCGGAAAATATGTATAAAAGATTTGAAACAAATCCACCTTATATTGAAATTGAATTATCTGCTACTGATGGTTTAGCAGAATTGAAAGATATTGATGTAAATATTCCATACATTGACCCTGAAACTGGTCGTCATTTCTTATCAGTATTTATTGCAGATTTTTTACGACAAACAGGAATCAATCTTAATATTTTCGTACAATGTAATATATATGAAAAAAATTATCAATTATCAACAGACCATCCTTTTTATGGAAATAATGGAATTTTCTGTAATTCCAGAAGATTTTATTCTATTGATGTATCAGAAGAAAAGAAAATAATAAAACCTTTAAAAGTTTGGGATGCCCTTGAAATGATTTTAAAATCATTTAATTGTAAATTATTTCAAGCCAATGGTTATTATTATATTATAAATCATTTAGAATTACAAAGTTATTATTTATTATTTGATATTTCTGATGGTTCTTCCATAGGGTCAAGAAGTGCCTGTGATTTAACTTTAGATATTTCAGATTATTTATTTACTCCTTATGTTGAACAACAGAAAATTCATCCTTTACAATCATTATTAACATCTATTGAAAGCAAAGGTGCAACAAGTTCAATAATTGATTTTACAGATTGGGACAATGTGTGGTATTTTTCTGTTGAAGGAGATAGTGCTGTTGAACATACAGCTTGGTATTATCATTATACATCAAGTGAAGGATATTTGACCGGTACTGTAAAAAATACAAATCAACCTTTTATAAGATTAAATGACCCAATTTCAATAGTAAAAGACAGTACTGTTAATCATCAAGAATATTTAAGAATAAAATTTGGATTTCGTTTAACTGAATGGATAAAACATGAAGGATTTTTTAGGGATGGTAGATTAAGTGACCTTCGTATAAAAGTCCGTATAAGTAGAAATGGAATATGGCAAAAATATATTGACCTCGGTAGTCCTTATGTCTATACTACACCACCTAATGAATGTTGGCGTTGGTATGATTCATATTTAAATCTTGAAACAAGAGATTATTATGCTATACAAAATGCTGGAACAGTTGATTATAATGTTGAAATAAAGATAGATTCATTAGATGGTAAAAATCATTTTGATGAATTAATTATTCAAATACGAAATGTTGAGATACTTGTTGTTGACCCTATTGCAAATGTTGATTATGACCCTACAAAGATAAATATAGGTACTTCATATTATCAGGTTCAAACAGAAATTAAAGGATATGAAGAATTAGAAAGAAGTTTAAGTTTATTTGATGCTGTGTCAATCGCTGATGATGCTGCTTTGATTGCATTGGATGGTGGTGGAGACCCTGTACCTACAAAACAATGGAATACAAATGGTAATACAGAAGCACTTCCAATAGTTGACCTTAGTACAAGAATGATTTTAGTAAATCGTAGTGTATATAAGAATTTTTTGAAATGTACCATTATTGACCGTAATTATACTATACATTTTCAGAATACATTAATTATTCAATCAAAATATTATGCTATTTCAAGTTATGAAAGAAATATACGAACTGGACAGGTAGAAGTCGAATTAGTAGAATTAGTAACAGGTAGTTATTCAAGTAATTTTGAACCTATAAAAGAAGTAACTGACCCTGATGTAACACTTCCTGATATTATTGGTGGTGATATTCCTACTTTTGATGACCCTGAAGGTTATGTATTAAAAAATGCAGATACAGGTACACCACACGGTTTTCAAGTAGGTGATGTTATTCGTGCAGAATATAGTTCTTCAGCTTCTTCAGGTGCAGAAGATGTTGAATATTATCTTGCACAAGCAGACTCATTAATAAATGCAACAGCTATTGGTATTGTAACAGAGATTATAGATGATTATACATTTAAGTATATGAGTGAAGGATACATACCACCTGAAATATTACCATTTGAAGTTGAGGTTGGGATGTATTATTATTTATCTGCTGATATTGCTGGTGCAGTTACTATTGTTCCTACATTTGAACAAACAATGGTTGAACAAGCAATAGGATTTGGTACAAATAAAGGATTTAAAATTGAAATAGATGCACGAAATCTAAATATGGCATCTATTGTTGAAACTTCATTACAAAGTATTCAAGGTACTTATGGATTGCAAGGAATACAGGGACTACAAGGTAGTCAAGGTACAGTCGGTAGCCAAGGCCTACAAGGTATTCAAGGAACAGTCGGCAGCCAAGGCCTACAAGGTATTCAAGGCACAGTCGGCAGTCAAGGACTACAAGGTAGCCAAGGCACAGTAGGTAGCCAAGGAACAACAGGAACTCAGGGGACGACTGGGGTAGGGACTCAGGGAGTCCAAGGAATTCAAGGATTGACGGGGTTGCAAGGCGTCACCGGATCGCAGGGATTCTCCGGCGCTCAGGGAGCGACCGGAACCGGGACTCAAGGCGTGCAAGGAATTCAGGGTATTCAGGGAAGGCAGGGTCTTACAGGAACAGGAACCCAAGGGACGACAGGTGCCCAAGGGATAACCGGAACAGGCTCTCAGGGCGTCCAAGGTATCCAAGGCCTTCAGGGGAGGCAGGGGACAACCGGATCGCAAGGGCTTACAGGAACCGGAACTCAGGGGACAACAGGCTCCCAAGGCTTAACCGGGAATCAGGGGATCACCGGCTCTCAGGGAGCTACAGGAACGCAAGGCGCCGTAGGAAGTCAGGGATCGACAGGTACAGGAACGCAAGGAACTACAGGCTCTCAGGGCGTGCAAGGAATCACCGGTACGGGAATTCAAGGTTCGACAGGCTCTCAAGGTTCTACCGGCAGTCAAGGTTTTACCGGTAGTCAAGGCGTGCAAGGAATTCAGGGTATTCAGGGAAGGCAGGGTCTTACAGGAACAGGAACCCAAGGGACGACAGGTGCCCAAGGGACAACCGGGGCGGGAACCCAAGGCGTCCAAGGTATCCAAGGCGCTTTAGGAATTCAGGGAATTGTCGGCTCCCAAGGGGCGACCGGAGCGGGGACTCAGGGAACAACCGGAAGCCAAGGGGCGACCGGGAGTCAGGGTTCAACCGGCTCGCAGGGGATGACGGGAGCGACAGGAACAGGCACACAGGGAACCCAAGGCCTTCAGGGGATCACCGGTAATCAGGGGATAACCGGAACAGGCACACAGGGAACCCAAGGCCTTCAGGGGAGGCAGGGGACAACCGGATCGCAAGGGCTTACCGGAACCGGCATTCAGGGTGCCACAGGGGCACAGGGGACATCCGGAGCGCAGGGGAGCACCGGCTTGCAGGGACTTCAGGGGATACAAGGCCGTCAGGGGACAACCGGTTTGCAGGGAACAAAGGGCACTGATGGGAAAAGCGCAGGAATGAGGTATATTTATTTGCAAAATACCGGCAATTTCAGGCCAGGCGCTACTTACTTCGCTACGAATAACGCAACAATAGCCAATGTGACACAGATATACATTGACTATTGGGATTTTTATGGAGAGAGATTAGACGCACTTTTACGTACATTCGACGACAGCACCAGCCCGATAAAGGGAATTTTATACTTCAATAGTTTGGACAATGCAAAGCCTGGCTTTGGTGTATTTGCAGTAAACTCACTTGTCGATAATGCAAATTATTTCGTAACGCTAAATGTCAGCTTTATTGCTGGTTCAAATTTATCGGTAGGTACCGATATGGCAATGCTTTTTACCAGATCGGGAGACCAGGGTGGTGCAGGTATCCAAGGTACGCAAGGTATTCAAGGCAGACAAGGTTTACAAGGCAGACAAGGTACGATAGGTGTAGCAGGAAATAAATGGTATTCTGGGGTATATCAAGACCCTCTTGGGTATGGTAATATTGGAGATTGGTTTTTGGATACAGCAATTCCTTATGACATTTATGAATGTACTGATGATAGTCCTGAAACTTGGACTTTTAGAGGAAATATTAAAGGTATTCAAGGTACTAAAGGAAGTCAAGGTATCCAAGGTATTCAGGGGTTTTTAGGGCTACAGGGATTTTATGGTGTGCAGGGATTAACCGGAGCACAGGGACCGCAAGGCGTATCTGGGACTTCAGGGGGAGATTTCTGGCGAAGGAACGGTATCCAGAATATCGGTTTAACGGATGATTATGACAAAGTATCCATTGGCACTTCCTCGAACCCGAATAGCTACAAGTTGAACGTTTGGGGGACCCTTGGGGTATCTGGAGAAACATTCCTGCCGGGTATTCCTGCCGCGGCCGGGGGAGAATCAAAAGTCGTGCTTTGGAATCCGACGACGGGTAAATTAGCACAAAGTTCAGGTTTGAGCAAACAGGTTTTGACCACTAACGCACAGGGAGTCGTTCAATGGCAATACCCACCATACTTATTGGCAGATACGTTTTCTAAAACCGGCTATATTGGAGCAGGGACAAAGCTGTATGAACTTGATATATCAGGTGGGTATGTAAAACTTGTTTTAAACAATCTGAATTTACACATTGACAACGAGTCATTCATATACAATGGCTATCTGTACTGCAAATCAAATCTCTTAAATAACGTTTACAAGGTTAATTTAAGCACTTACGGTACTCCCGTCAAAGTGATTTCCAGCGATGTAAACGGACCTATCGCCTCCATGGGATTTGATGGATCAGCATATTTATATTTGGTAAGAAATCCGACCGATACTGATAATGAAATTCGGTTTTATATTGTTAACATCGGAGTCGGCACACTTGCCAACTATGGAAAAGCAGGAACAGGAAGAGAACTCGACGATATAACAAAAATAACTGTCGGGAGCAGAATCGTTTCTGCTGTAAGCGGAGAAGGATCCGAATTGTTCGCATCTCCAGTTTATGCCTACAAAACGGTTATAAATACAGATTGGCAGCGAATACTTGATGTTGACGGATTAGACGGTTTCCCATGGCCGGTTTATCATTATTTGAGCGGAAGTAGTGACTATATCAGCTTTTTAGATTGTCGGGCCATGTACCAAACATATTCAATCACCTTTTCCAATTCATTGGCAGTTGCTACAACCTACGCTGCTTTCAGAGACTATGTCGCAGGTGCAAATTCAAATTCATTCCAGGTAATTAAAAAGATAGTTTTTGTAACAAACGATATTTCCGGAACTTATCCTCTTTATGCCGTATTCGCAGGGAAAAACAGCGCCTGGACAGGTGTTTTTTATCGTTCAAATGCAAATGTGGGAACGGTTACGCGAATATTTTCAATCACACCACTTCATATTGCAGTCAAATCACTTGGAAGCGGACAATACACTGTTGTATTCGCTTTAACAGGATCAATCGCTGTCAACACCTCTGGCAGCTCCCTGACCACATTTGATGTAAAAGACTTGCAGGAAATAAACTCAGACAATATTATTCTTGGAAAAAATAATCTCTTATTTCAATTTGTTCACATTCTCTAATAACAACCTTATGATAGATAATTTTGTAAACCTTGTTTTAACCAATGGAGGGCGACTAAAACCATTGATTGTTCCTCACGAAATGGCACATGGAACCGGGCAGATGAATCCGTCGATATTGGTCGATGGTGACAAAATCGCGGTTAATATCCGCAATGTCGGGTACGTGCTTGTACATTCTGAGAATGAGCAACGTTTTCCGAGCCGATGGGGTCCACTTACCTACATTCATCCAGAAAATGACCGCACTCTCCGGACGTTCAATTTCTACATGGAGCTCGACTCAAATTACAACCCGATAAGAATTGATCCGGTAGACACCTCAAAATTGGATGTACCACCACTTTGGGAATTTATCGGGCTGGAAGATGCCAGACTGGTGCGATGGGATGGTCGCCTTTATATGTCGGGTGTACGGCGCGACACCACAACCAATGGAGTGGGGCGAATGGAACTGTCGGAAATCATTGTCACCGATGACAAGGTGCGTGAGGTTTCGCGGCTACGCATTGAGAGCACAAATCCGCAATCATACTGCGAAAAGAATTGGATGCCCATTTTGGATATGCCGTATCACTATGTCAAATGGAGCAACCCTACCGAGGTTGTCAAGGTTGATTTTGAAAAGAAAGCCGCAGTAACGGTTTTTACTACTCCAAAAACGCTTACTGGCTTCCGGGATTTCAGGGGTAGTTCGCAAGTTATACCACTTGGTGATTACCGGATTGCACTGGTACATGAGGTTGATTTGTTCAACAATGAATTGGGGCAGAAAGATGCTTATTACTATCACCGTTTTTTGGTTTGGGATAAAGACTGGAATATTGTAGCCATGACCGACGATTTTAATTTTATGACTGAGCGGGTCGGATTCTCATGCGGATTGGCTGTAGTGAATGATAAGATCCTGATGCCATTTGGTCATCAGGATAACTCTTCATATTTGTTGGAAATACCTAAAAATGTACTGGAGGGACTTCTTCATGGATGATTTACTGTTAGAATATTCTGCTGATCCGAAAAATTCGGAACTGAATTTTGAACTGGCGGTTGCATACAAGGATCTTAAACACTATGCAGCAGCTTGCTCTTATTTTTTACGGTGCGCCGAATGGGCACAACTGCCAGAGGATCGCATTCTCGTTTATGAAGCACTGCTCCAAATGTCGGTGTGCTTTCGCGAACTGGGTAATCGTGAATGGAGTGAGGAAGGATGGTTACTGCACGCCGTGTCACTCATACCGGAAAGGCCTGAAGCATATTGGCTGTTGAGCCTGCTTTACGAACGTCAACGGAAATGGCAGGAGTGTTACATGTTTGCAGTAATTGGCCTTAATTGTCCGAAAATCACTTACCATCTGAAAAACGACATAGGTTATGAAAGTTCATATGTCCTTGAATTTCAAAAGGCGGTTGCAGCTTGGTGGACTGGAAGGCTTTCAGAGTCAAGAATGATATTCATGACTATGCCCGACAGATTCCGGCTTTCAGAAAGGTACGTTCAGCTCGTTCAGCACAACATTTCTTCCATAGGTGTAGGACCTCGTGTTTTTGATTATTACAATCGCTCGAAGCTTCAAAAGTTCAGGTTTAAGTTTCCTGGTATTGAAAATATAGAGTCTAATTACTCGCAGGTTTACCAGGATATGTTTGTCCTTGCGATGCTGGATGGTAAGCGAAATGGATATTACCTTGAAATTGGATCCTCTGACCCTTTCCACTTTAATAACACCTGGTTACTTGAAAAGGAGTTCGGATGGAAAGGCATATCGATTGACATCAATGAGCATGATGTAGAGGTATTTTCAAAGAGCCGGAAAAATGCTTGTGTATGCCGGGATGCAACAACCATCAATTATTCGCGCTTCCTTACGGGTATAGGGGCTCCCGCAGACATTGATTACCTTCAATTAGATTGTGAGCCACCGGCCACTACCTATAAGATTCTTACTTCAATTCCATTTGAAATTTACCGGTTTGCTGTTATCACATTCGAACATGATTATTACGTTGACGCAAGCCGTCGCTATCGGGATTTATCGCGTAAGTTTCTGAAGTCAATGGGTTATGAACTCGTCGTCAATAATGTATCTCCCGATGATAAAAGTAGTTTTGAAGACTGGTGGGTACATCCCGCACTTGTAGATTCTAAAATATTGAAAAGTATGTGCAATGTTGACGACAAAGTTAAGTGTGCAGAAAAATACATGATGGGGGGATAAAAAAGCCCTGCCGCAAGGTAAAGCCGAGGAAGCAGGTAGAATTAATTGTAAAGAACTACTGACGTGCGTGTGTTTTTACACAATTCGTTTTAAATTAGCTGCACATTTCGTTTTGTGGATTATAGATGAAGTTTTATTAGTGTTTTATAAACCTTAAAATTTATGAATTATGACAACAGTACGTAAAATTCAAAAAGAAATTACCCGACCTACCTCGGTAGCAATAATGCTTGTCTTATTCCAAGGATTCCAATTAGCTTTTCCAAAAGTAATAAGTCAGGATTGGGAACCTGACCGGGAACCTGCCCTGTGGGGAAAGGTAGGTGGTGAGGAAATTATTGAATGGTATGCGGATATTTGGATGGTGATCCAGGTAGGGGAATTGGTACAGTGGCAGGGGAAAGTTTATCAGTGCGTGAATCCCACGTTTGCCTGGATTGAGCCGGGAACACCGGATGCGTATAATGGATGGACTTATGTGAGGGATGTTTAAAATACCTTCATAGCAACTGGGGTTGCGTTGATTGGTTTGATTTTGATTTGAGGGGGTAGTCACCGGACTGCCCTCTTTTTTATTCAAATTTGTTTTATTAAGAATAAAGTTGTATATTTGTATTGTAGAATTTTTCATAAGTTTGGTTTTAGTTGATTTTTTAGAAAGGGCATTGAATATTGATTCTTTGCCCTTTCTATTTGTAGTAATACATTTACACTACTTTACACAAATAACACAAGACAAGCCGTGACATTACGTTGATTTAAGTTGTTTTAACACGCCAATAAAACCCTTTAGCAGTATTATTAATTCCTCGCACAACTTTACGTATCGCTTCAATAGAAATTTCGTTATCCCGGGCAGCATCAGAAATGCTTTTATATTCGTTTATGATTTTACCCTTTTTAATTTGTTCAATAGCAACATTCTTTTTTACGTTACCACGTGTACTACGACGGAAATAACCTAATTCGTAAACGTAATTAAGGTATTTTTCTATGGTGCAAAAATGTTCGTATTGTAAAGGCATTTGCCGTAAGATTTCAGACATAGCACTTTTAACAACTTTATTCTGATATTCCTCCTCTGTCAGTATCATCGAGAACCCAATTTAATATTCGCAACGCAGCCCTATCAGCAACAATGTGATTATCCAATACACGACCTGTGCCACTTAACAAATCAATTTGGTCGAGTTTTTGTAGTATTCTATGTGTGATTTTAAAATCACTTCGATTTGTTTTACCCTTTCGTGGATTTGTTTTTCAGATTTCATACCCGTTCAATTACAGTTATATGAATAATTGTACGTCTTATTGTTTCTCGTTTGAATTCAAAACCAAATAGTTTTTCAAACCAAGTCCTGTATTCAAAAAAAGATTTTACTTCTTCTTTGTCAACTGAATAAACCACATCGTTTTTTGTGCCTTCAACTATTGTTTTTATGGCATCGATTATTGTTGTATCAATCGGTGTTTTCATCTGTTATCTCCGTTACCGTGAATCATACCTCTTTCTTTACGACTCGCTAATTTATTAATATTCATTTTAGCGATTGTTTCTAAGTCATACCCTATGTCGTGGGCAAGTGCATTGATATACCAAAGTACATCACCTAATTCTTTTGCAAGTTCAAGTCGTTTTTCATCTAAAAAAATTCCTTGTTCGTCACGTAAGACTTTACCTACTTTTTCAGAAACCTCACCTGCTTCACCAGAAAGTTTCAATGCCGGGTAAATGATTGACCAACGTCTGTTATAAACAGCCGTTGATAATGCCTGTTCTTGATACTCTTTAAATTCCATAATTAAATCATTTTTTAGTCGTTTTATTAATTTGAAAATCCATTCCTTCGTTAAATCCCACCTCCAACGCCTGCATATAAGCACGGATAAGGATGGATTGTAGTTCTGCATATTTTGTATCTGAAATCCAATAACCCAAGCCTTTAACTTCAGCCTTCATTTCCTCCCAGAACGGGCGGTAGGTGTCTTTTACTTTTTCGCTAAACTCGTGTTTCATTTTTTGTTCCTCATTTCATAATTTTAATTATTGAAATTGATGATATAAACGAGTTATGTGTAAGTGTTCCGTTAATCGTTCCAATCAACATTTCGGTTGAAAATTTTAAAAGAAATCCACTACACTATAAATTTTTATAATATATTTTTTTAGTCCCAAAATCATCATTTATTTTTTCAAAACCATCACTCAATTTATTCCATATATTATCAACAAAAATAGAGTTTCTTGTTTTTCCCGAATATACTTTTTTATATCCATCTTTTTTTAAACTATCAAAGAGTAAAGTATAAAGTTTTGTACTAATACCCCTATTTTGAAATTCATCAATAATTGTCACATTATGTATAAATGGATTCTTACCAATGTGTTGATAATACTCATTATCTTGATAATCATTTAACCAATCGTCATCTAATAATCCAATATCTATACTACCAATTAATTTTCTTCTAAAATAGACTTCAATACCAACAGTTTTATTATTTAAAGATTCTACTAATTCATAATCAAAATCACCATCGGTTAAAATATTAGTATATTTATATCCATTTCTTGTATATGTTTGATTTTCATTCAAAAACTCTCGTATTGTAGTTTTAATAAATTTTTTCAAATCCTTCATTTCTTTCCTTTTATATATAAATATTAAGAATTAAAATTTCAATCCTTTTTTTCTTTTAAAATTTTTGTTCAGTTCTTTGATTACACCCTACCTTAATAATCCACACCTACACATAACAAGGTGTATATGTAATGTGAGATTCAGTGGTATATTCAAAGTTTCTACTTCTAATTAAGTTCATCTGTAATTGAAAGTTCAGTTCTTCTAATCTCACACTACATATACACCCAACCGTTATATCTCACTCGTTACCGCACAAGTGTTACAATGAACTGCAAGAGTTGGGTAGATTCGTTCACTCCCGCAGCAGGGGCATCTGAAGCCTACTGGCAGTTCTTTTTCAAGTTCTGCCACCACCTTGTCGATGGCTTCACAAAATTCGTCATCACCCACAAAATCACCTTTGCGGTAATCTGTCAATACACCAATAGCCTGTTTCAGTTTATCGTTCATTTCGGTTCCTCCTTCCATAATTTATATTCTATTAATTGGTGATATAAGCGAGTTATGCACCATACACCCAATCCCACAATTGACGAATGTATGGTTTTCCATAAAT